>ERZ791743.498-NODE-498-length-36608-cov-10.125325_pt1 | contig 36608 bp, 30 predicted proteins | sample MGYA00509952_ERZ791743 | MGnify/ENA primary metagenome ERZ791743 (study PRJEB30046, sample SAMN00792040) | human gut metagenome | study: EMG produced TPA metagenomics assembly of the A metagenome-wide association study of gut microbiota in type 2...
ATAAAATTATTTTGATTTATTATAAAAAATTAAAAATGAAAATTTTTAAGGTAAATGTAGAAAAGAAAGACTACAGCAATTGAGGATTGACAAAAAGCAAGGAAGCCTTTCTTGTATGCAACTAGAAAGCATGGTAATATTTCTCCATAGGAATAAATATAGCTAGGAGGGATGCATAATGGCAGAGCTTACAAAAGAATGGCTTAAAAAGAAACTAAAATTAATATTAAAGGGTATTGATGAATCAGAACAAGATGATTACAACTGGTATTTTGATATTTTGTGGGAAGATTTTGAAAATAAAGATGATTCAATGGGAGTTATAGAAGAATATTTTGCAAAAGAAGCTGTGAAATATAAAGAACTGCACCCATTTATGCGTAAAATAGTGAAGAAAATAATAGAATTAAATGAGCCAGAAGATGAAGTTTCACTAGATGAAGAGGCTGCTGGAGGTTCATTTTTTGCAACAGAATTGGCTTTGGCCAATGAGGAAGATGTACTTCTTTATGCAGAACTTTTTCAAAGTACAGACCCAGATCATGAGGAGCCAAGTTATTTTGAGGAAAGTTTTGCTCGTATAGTAGAAAAATATGGCTGGAGCAAAACAATATATCCATTGCTATATGCTCATAGTTTTGTTCATGGGCAACATAATCTTGAAATAATTACAATGAATGATGCTAAAAAATTAACTGAATTTTTTAAAAAAGATGATAATTTAAACGAATTTCTAAAAGGATTGGCAGAATGGATAAATAAATATGACTATTATGATTATCAGCTTGAAAATGTATTTAGAACTTTATTAGATGAAGCATTAAATTTAAAAGATGATAAAGAAATAGAAGACGCAGTTGAAAAATTTATAGCTATAACAGCTAAGGGAAATATTCCAAAGGAAGCAGATTTTAAATAAATAGAAAAGATATACAGATAACACTAATAAAATCAAAGAATATTTAGTATAATAAAAATAAGGATATTAAAAGTATGAGGAGGGGAAAATGTCAGAAAAAAGAAAGATAGATTTTTTCCATTATTTGAATACTGGAATAGAATTAGTCATAAGTGAAAATACTGCAGATACCTACCCTCTGCATAATCATATATCTGTTTTTATTATTGGAATGATATTAAATGGTGAAATAAATCTTAGAATATCAGAAAAGTTTTACAATTACAAATCAAATCAAATTTTTATAATTCCCCCATATGTTCCTCATGAAATAAAATCTTTAAGTTCATATTCTCTTTTAAGTATATGTATAAATAAAAATTTATTAAAGAAAGAAGGAATTGCAGGAATTCAGAAGATAATATCTCCTATATTGGAAAATATTTTAAGAAGTAAGAGAATATCTCAAAAAGAAGCTGACTTACTTTCAAATAGATTAAAAATTTTAGAAAAATATACAAATATTGACGAAGATAGAGATAGAGAGTTGGAAAAAATAAAGAAATATTTGGAAATATTTCCAGAAAATATTTTAACTATAGATGAAATGGCAGATATTGCATTTTCAAGCAAGTTTAATTTTATAAGAAAATTTAAAAAAAGAATAGGACTTACTCCACATCAGTTTCAGATACAAAATCGTATAAGAAAGGCCCAGAAACTTTTAGAAAAATCTTTTGTAACATCAGAAGTGGCTTTAACCACAGGTTTTTATGATCAAAGCTACTTTATAAGAAATTTTAAAAAAATAGTAAAAATGACACCATTAGAATATCAGTCTTCTATTAATAGAATTTATTTTTTTAAAGAAGAGGAGGAAAAAACTTTGCAAATATATACAAGCCATTTTTGTCAGCAGTTATTTCGTGAGGCACTTTCATTGGGAAAATAGATACACTTCCTGATTTATATGTGAACTCTTTTCCAGAATTTATGCAGATACCATTTCCAGCTATTACTTCATGAGTTTCAACTTGTGTTTCATGAATATGATTTCCAATTTTTTTATTTGGAGCTATTTTTACTAAATGATAGCTGAACTCCCCAGATGTTTCTTTTGAGGTAAGCAGATGCTTCAACTCTACCCCTTCAAATGTAGGGTGCTTAGACCAAGGAATATCTTTAAAATAAATAGTTTTTTCTGATAATAATAATTGTCCATTAATATTGAAATTTTCAAATAAGTCTAGAAACTCCATTAAAAATCCTCCTTTAGTTAATTTTTTTAGATATCTTAATAGTAGCATAAACAGAAACCAGAATATTGTATAAAATTGCTAGAATTTATTTTAAAGATTTAGTTTCATGTTATAATATAATAAGATAAATGAATAATAAGGGGGAGAGATGAAGCTGAAATCAAAGATACTTATATTTTTACTGCTCATAGTGATATGTGGAATGATCATACCTCAAAAATTTTCTATGCCTGTAGAGAATGGAACTAAGAGAGATTACAATCAGAAAAGCTTCTGGTTTTATCCATGGGGAAAATCTATAACTCATAAGGGAGTAGATATATTTGCTAAATCTGGAACAAATGTACTAAGCTCTACAATAGGACTTGTTATATATGAGGGAAATTTAAAGTCAGGAGGAAATGTTGTATTGGTACTTGGACCTAAATGGAGATTGCATTATTATGCTCATTTAAAAACTATTGATATAAAAAGATTTTCTTTTGTAAAAAGAGGAGAAAAGATAGGCAGTGTAGGAGATACTGGAAATGCAGCAGGAAAACCTTCTCATCTTCATTATTCAATAGTTACATTGATTCCTTATCCTTGGCTGAAAGATGATTCAAAACAAGGGTGGAGAAAAATGCTGTATCTGAATCCAATAGAGTACTTAAATAATGCTGAAAATTTGAAATAGTTTATCGAGAAAAGAATAAAGAAAAAGCAGGGTACTCTGTCATTAAGTGGAGGTTATAAATTCTAATCTTGCATTTTTTGATAAATTAGGATATAATTAAATTAGCAATTATTTTATTAATAGCAAAATACCAGAGAGAACTATCTGTCGTAACCAGATAGTTCTTTTTTTTGCCTTTAAATGTGGTATTATATACCAGTGTGATGGCTTTAATCCCTTAAAAGAAAGGGGGTATCTTGCTATTGAGAAAGTTTGAAATAATTGCGATTATGATAATATTGTTTTTCCTGATAGAATATAAAGTCTATTAGGTAAAACTACTGTTATAAAATAAGCTGTCACACTGGGACTAGGGGTTACGACCTAGTCCTTTTTTAACACAATAAAAAAACTGCCCTATGAAAGGCAGCTTTTTTATATTTGAGTTGAGTGAAAGCAAATTAATTATTTGAATTGTAATGCTCAATAAGTTTCTTAACTATATCTTCAGCTTTTTTTACAGCGTCTGCTATTTTAACTCTTACTATTTTTTTACCTTTAAATCTTTCTTCATTTTTAATAGCAACTTCTTTAGTTAAAACTACATAATCTGTATTTGCTAAATCTGCTTCAGTGATAACATTTTCAATACCAATACCACCCTGAGTTTCTACTTTTATTTCTACCCCTAATTTTTCTCCAGCTTTTTTAAGAGCTTCAGCAGCCATATATGTATGAGCCACTCCTGACGGACAAGCTGTAACAGCAACTATTTTCATTATAATTCCCCCTTATCAAAAATTTTACTAACTATTTATTATACTATTATAAATTTATCCCATACAACCCTGTTTATATTCTAGTCAAAATCTAATTCCAATTCAAGTTCTTCTTCTTCTTTTTCAGCTTCAATGGCTTCTTTTAATTCAGATACAGGTTTTTTCATAGTATTTACCATGATAGCTGTGACAGCAGCTCCTGCAAGTGTACCAATTATATATCCTATTTTCCCTTCTACTACTGGAAGAACTATCCAACCACCCCAAGGAGCATGGTTAATAACATTCATGATAAATCCAATGATATTTCCAACCATACCACCAACAACGATAGATGGAAGAACTCTTAATGGATCTGATACTGCAAATGGAATAGCTCCTTCAGAGATTCCAATCATTCCCATAAGTATAGCAGCTTTACCGGCTTCTTTTTCATCTTGTGTATATTTTTTAGGTGCAAGGAATGTAGCAATTCCCATTCCGATAGGTGGAGTACAGATAGCTATACCAACTCCTCCCATAAGCCATGGATGTTCTCCAACTTGAGTTTGAGCAAACAGAGTAGCAACTTTATTGATAGGTCCTCCCATATCAAATGCTGTCATTCCTCCAAGAATAGCTCCAAGAACAGCTTTACTAGCATCCTGCATTCCAGTCAGCCAACCATTTAATCCAGCCATCATCAATGCAATAGGAGTTCCTATTACCCACATAACTATTCCACAAACTATTAAAGTTCCAAATAAAGGACAGATAAAGATTGTAGATACAGATTTCATACTTGCTGGAAGTTTGATTTTTTTCAATTGATTAACAATAAATCCAGCTAAGAAACCAACTATAATAGCTCCTAAGAATCCAGTACTGTATTGTTGAACAGCAATCCAAGAACCAATCATACCAGGAGCAAGTCCAGGTCTGTCAGCTATAGAATAAGCAATATATCCACCAAGAACAGCAGGGAATATAGTAAGTCCAGCAATACCCATATCAGATATATTTTTTAGTAATCCAGAATCAGGAACAGCTCCCTTTCCTCCCATCATAACAGCAAGTGATAAAAGTACTCCTCCTGCAACGATGAATGGAAGCATATGACTAGTTCCAAATAAAAGATGTTTTCTAAGTTCAAGTAAAGTTTTTTTCATTGTTTGTTTCCTCCCCATATTTTTAATTTATATTTAGTTGTTTATTGCGTTCATTATTTCTTCTACATCATTAGACTTAGATAAAAGTTCTCTGAAATCGTCATCTAGTATTTTTTTAGAAAGATTTACAAGAATATTGATATGTTCATTTCCAGCAGCAGCAGTAGGTATTGCAAGCATAAATATAAACTTTGCAGTTTCCTGTTCCTCTTCGCTCCACATAATATCTTTGCTTAATCTGGCAAATGCCACAGCAGGATATTTTACAGCTGTACTTTTTCCATGTGGAAGTCCTACTTCATATCCAACAGCAGTTTCAGCAATAGCTTCTCTATCCATCAAAGATTTAAGATATTCATCATAATTGTCTACAACTCCATCTTCAACGAATAATTTTGCCATTTCCTTGATTGCTTCATTTTTGTTTTTCATAGTTTTGTTTAATAAAATACGGTTTGCATTTATTAATGCCATTTTGGTTCCCCCTAATTAAATAAATTTTTAAATGTTATGTAAATTTCACTAATAGTTTGACAATTTTCCAAAGTATTTAGAAGCTTTACTTCTCTCAAGGTATTGATAAATTCCATCAATCCGTTGAGATGTTCTCTCTTGTCTTTGCTGGCAAGGGTAATGAGAAGTTTTACTTTTTCATTTTCAGGAAATTCAACAGGCTCATCTAATAAAAGAATACTTATACCTGTTTTGGATACGCTTTCATTTCCTCTGGCATGAGAAAGGATAATTCCTTCCTGTATTACCATATAGCTTCCAAATTTATTAATAAGATCTATTATTTCATCAAGATAACCTTCGGATACAATTTTTTCTTCAATGAGTTTTACTCCGCTCATTTTAATTGCATCTTCCCAGCTATCAGCTTTTTTTCTTTTTTCTATTCTGGACATACTAATCATGTCAGTGAATTTTAAGAAACTTGATTTTGAAATATCATCCAATATCTCATTTTTGAAGTGTTTTTTCATGTCTCTTATAAAGTTTTCTTCATTTTGTATGATTGCATTTCTCTTTGCAATTTCTAAGAGCTTGGATAGTTTTATTTTGTTTTTAGATTGTGAAAGATGAAGTGCCTCTAACTTTCTTACATCATCTTTGCTCAGTATTGGTGATACAGTTACTACTGGAAGAAGAGTACTTTCCAAATTTGTAATAGTAGTTATTATTAAATCTATATTTTCAACATTCTTATAAGTTTCAAGCATATTGTATGGAATAGTATCTACAATATTTACCGAAAATTTTTCCTGAATACTTTCTGCTAAAAACTTTGATGTACTGTATCCTGAACCGCAAACTATAAGAATATCTTTAAATACTCTTTTTTTAACTCTTTTAATAGCAAGTTGGAAATGCATTGCTATATATGCAATTTCTTCATTTGACATACTCAATCCCTGAAAGTCACACTTTTTCCATGCTTCTTCTACCTGATTTAATATCAGAGGATAGCTTTCTTTAAAATCGTTGTAAATCTCTGAACTTAACTGTATTCCAGTTTTTGCTCTGTAGATAGCAGGTTTTATATGATTGATAAGTCCTTCAAGAAGAGTTTCATCTTTATCCAAACCAGAGTAGCCGAATTTGCTTACCTCTTTAATCAGTTGCATTATGAAAGTTTCAATCTGCACCCAGTTTCCATAAAACGAATGATCAAAATTGAAAGTATTGCTTCCAAGAAAATATTCAGTAAGTGTTAAAAGCTCTCCTTCTGAAAATTCAGATTCAGTAAGGAATTTTTTAACTGCTAAATATTCTGGTGTATTTGAAAGAAAATTCATATTTTTAATTGTAGTTATTTCATGATCCTGATATCTATTAAGCAGTATAAGAATATAGAAGAATAAAACTTTAAAAGCTTCATCGCTTATATTTTTATTATTTTCTTTGAGTATATTTTTTAAAAGTTTATATGCTTTATTAGTAATAGCTTTATCAAAGAAGTTATCCATTTCTTTCCAAGGAATGAAGAATCCATGATAATATGTTTTTGTTATTATTATTTCATCATTTTTAAATGTGATATCATAGTTTTTTAAAAGAATATCCAACAGGAGTTTTCTAATATTTCTTTCATCTCCTGTAATAGTAAGGCACTTATTATTTTCATTAGACAGATTCAACATAAATGTCTTTAAATATTTTTTTATACGTTTGATATCATTTTTTAAAGTTACTGCACTAACTCCAAGAAATATACTTATATCTTCTATGGTAGTTGGCTCTTTTTTAAAAAGATAAAAGTTAATTATTATTTTTTCTCTTTCATCTTGTGAGAAGCTGTAAAGATAGATATTTTCATTTATTTTTTCTACTACTGTATCTAATGTAGAAGAAAAAGTAATTATTCCCTTTTTTATATTTAATTCTGGAAGATTCAATATGTTTAAATGATAATTACAGTCATCTATTTTGTATCTTAGACTTCTTTCACTTAAATCCATAATTTTAGAATTTTCTTCCAGTGTATTAATTTTGTTCTGAGTTATGTTTTTTATGAGATTTAGAATATCTCTAGTCATGGCCATATAACTTCAACCTCCCTCAATATATTCTAAGTATACTTTTCTTTAGTGAGATATTCAAGTAAAATGGTTTTCACTTTTTTTGTGAAAAGAAATATATCAATAGGAATATTTTGAAGTTTAAAAAAACTATATGTTTATTTTTAGTATGGATATAGTTAAAGAAAAGAGAGAAAAATTATTTGAGAAAAACTGTTAAGAGAGCAAAACCAATCAATTGATATGAGAGAATATTGACTTTTAAAATTAAAATCTGTATAATTAAATTATTATAATATACAAAAAACGGAGGTGAAAGAATGAAGAAAATTTCTTGCTAATATTTTAAATGGTGTATCAAAAAACATACAAGCGGTCTTGCCGTTGATTTTGATGTGCCTTAGCAGGAAAGTAATTCATTTTTTCTCTCATTTATATATACAGACAACCTTTTTTGAGGTATATTTTTTCTGTGACTTTATGAGCTGTAAGAATTAACTTTCTTGCAGCTTTTATTAATTTCACAGGAGGGATGTGTATGTCACTTATAAATATATCAAATTTAACATTTGCTTATGATGGGAGTGCAGATAATATTTTTGAAAATGTATCTTTTCAGATAGATACTGATTGGAAACTAGGATTTACTGGAAGAAACGGAAGAGGAAAAACGACTTTTCTAAATCTTCTTCTGGGGAAATATGAATATAAGGGAAGTATTTCAGGCGGGGTTATATTTGAATATTTTCCTTTTGAGATAAAAGATAAAACTTTAAAAACAATAGAGATAATAGATAGTTTAAACCATGATTATCAGATGTGGGAGCTTGAAAGGGAGATGTCCCTTTTGGATATTTCAGAGGATGTATTGTATAGAGAATTTAATACCCTTTCCAATGGCGAACAGACTAAAATACTTCTTGCAGTTTTATTTTTGAAAGAGGATAGATTTCTTCTCATAGATGAGCCTACCAATCATTTAGATATAGAAGGAAGGGAAATAGTTGCTGAATATCTTAAATCTAAAAAGGGATTTATTCTGGTTTCTCATGATAGGAGATTTTTAGATAATTGTATAGATCATATTTTATCAATAAATAAGGCAAATATAGAGATACAAAAAGGAAATTTTTCATCATGGCAAGTAAACAAAGAGATGCAGGATAACTCTGAAATTGCCAAAAATTATAAGCTAAAGAAAGATATAAAAAGATTAGAACAGGCAGCTAAACGAACTTCAGAATGGTCAGATAAAAAAGAGGAAAAGAAAAGTAAAAAAAGTTATGGTGGAAGAGCTCCAGCTATGATAGATAAGGGATTTGTAGGAGCAAAGGCCGCTAAAATGATGAAAAGGTCAAAAAATCTTGAGGCAAGACAGAATTCTGCCTTGGAAGAAAAAACAAAACTTCTTAAAAATATAGAACTTTCAGAATCTTTAAAAATAAAACCTGAAGAATATCATTCAAACAGAATGGTAACTTTAGATAAAATTTCTATATTTTATGGAGAAAAAGAAGTCTGCAAAGATGTGAGTTTTACTATAAAAAAAGGGGATAGGATCGCTTTAAGAGGAAAAAATGGCTCAGGAAAATCCACTATATTAAAATTAATATTGGGAGAGGATTTAAAATATACAGGAAATCTTTACAGAGGAAGCAGAATAAAAATCTCTTATGTTTCACAGGAAACAAGTTTTCTTAAAGGAAAACTTTCAGATTTTGCTAAAAATAGTGGTATAGATGAGAGTTTATTTAGAGCGATATTAAGAAAAATGGATTTTTCAAGAGAACAGTTTGACAAGGATTTAAGCTCATACAGTGGTGGACAGAAAAAGAAAGTTCTTATAGCAAAAAGTTTATGTGAAAGAGCACATCTTTATGTATGGGATGAACCATTAAATTTTATAGATGTTCTCTCAAGAATTCAGATAGAGGAACTTATCTTAGAATTTCAGCCTACTATAATTTTTGTAGAGCATGATATGGTATTTTCTGAAACTATTGCAAATAAAATAATAAAATTATAATAGAGATAGAAAGTTTCAATTTTTTTTGAAAAAAAATATACATAGAAAAAATTTTAAATAAATTGTACACTTATAATTGAAAAGAATATGAGGTAGGAGGAATACAGATGTATCCATTAAAATTTAAAAAAAATTTTGTAAAAAAAGTATGGGGTGGAAGAAAATTTAAAGAGGTTTTAAATATGGAGCTTCCAGATAATGATTTATATGGGGAATCATGGGAAGTAAGTTCTCATAAGGGGGGACTTTCATATGTTGATAATGGAGATTTTCAAGGAAAATCTTTAATAGAACTTATAGAAAAATATGGAAAGGATATATTAGGAGAAGAAATAGCAGAAAAATTTAAAGGTAAATTTCCTCTTCTTATAAAATATTTAGATATTAATGACAGACTTTCAGTTCAGGTACACCCAAGTGATGAGTATGCTTTAAGAGTAGAAGGTGAATTTGGTAAGAGTGAGAGCTGGTATATAATGGAAGCTAGTGATGATGCTACTCTTATACTTGGAATCAAAGATGGCATAACAAAAGAGATATTTAAAGAAAGAGTAGAGGCAAAAGAGTTTGATGGTCTGTTTAATACTGTAAAAGTAAAAAAAGGAGATTTTATAAACTTATGTCCAGGAGTTGTTCATGCAACTATGGAAGGATCTATCTTGATTTGCGAAGTACAGCAGAATTCTGATACTACTTACAGAATATATGACTTTGATAGATTGGTAGATGGAAAGCTTAGAGAGCTTCATATAGATAAAGCTCTTGATGTAATAGACTTTGAAGGAGATGTAGAAATAACTACTGATGCTGGAAGAAAGAAAATACTTCTGGCAGGAGCAGAGAAAGAGGAGCTTATAAGAGGAGAGTATTTCAACATAGATAAATATCTTGTTGATGGAGAATTTAAAGATGAAATTAACAAAAACTTTAAGGTTTATTCTATATTAGATGGTGAAGGTAAAATTATATATAATGAAAAGGAATACCATGCTGAAAAAGGTGATACATATTTTATTCCAGCAGGGTTAGAATTAAAAATAATAGGAAAACTGGAAATCCTTAAATCTTTTATATAGGTTTAGGAGAAAAGGATAATTTGAATGTTTTATAAAATATTTGAATTATCCTTTTATTCATTTGAAGGAAATTTTAAAAACATCTGGTATATAGTTTTACAAATGCTGTTTTATCAAAAATATATTGAATAAAAGTCTGCTTATGTTTATAATATAAGAAAAGCACAACAAGGAGTTACTTATGAAAACAGCAAAATATATTGTAGGGTTAATAATGGTGGCAGCTTTTGGTGGGTGTACTACTGTTGGAGTTTCTCCTGGAATAGGAATAGGCTGGGGAAGTGGAGGAAGAGTAGGAGCTGGAATATCTTTAAATACTTGGATGAAGCCTGATGGTGATTGGGGTTCAGATAGTAAATATAGAGATTTTTATATTAAAAATTATAAATATCTTGTAAAAAGATATGATAAACTCAGTGCTCAGGAAAATCCGAATATTGAAGAAGTTAAAGAATTGAAAATAAAAATGCTAGCTTTAAGACAGCAGGTAAATACACAATGGAATGAAATTGATAAAAGAAAAGATTTTATAAGAAACTTTAATCAAGATATGGATTTTTATATTAATAGTGTAGAAAGCTATGAAACAAGAAGAGTATGGTAACAATATTATATAAAAAACACAAAATTAAATTTGGGGTGAAGTAATGTTTGGTTTAATGGAAGGTATGGATTTATCAGGTTTTATTTTTTTAGGGGTAGCTTGTTTTTTTGCAGCTTTTATTGATGCAATAGCAGGTGGAGGAGGACTTATAAGTCTGCCGGCTTTTCTGGCATCTGGGCTTCCTGCTCATGTAGCACTTGGAACAAATAAGGTTGCAGCATGCTGTTCAACAATAGCAAGCAGTGCTAAATTTGCTCAGTCAGGAAAAATCAATTGGCAGCTGATGAAAAAATTAGCAATATTTTCATTTATAGGAGCAGTACTTGGAGTAAAAACAGTAGTAATGATAGATTCAAAATACCTCTATCCAATAGCTATAGTTCTTCTTATTATGGTATTGTTGTATACACTTCGTAATAAGAATCTTGGTGAAGAAAATAGATTTGAGGGATTGAATGGGACAAATGTGAAATGGGGAATAGTTATGGCCTTTGCTTTAGGGTTCTATGATGGATTCTTTGGACCTGGAACAGGTTCTTTTCTTATATTTGCTATGATTAGAATATTCAAGATAGATTTTACTAATGCCAGTGGAAATGCAAAGATATTAAATCTTTCTAGTAATGTGGCAAGTGTTATAATGTTTGTATCTATGGGAAAAGTTGCATATATCTATTCATTTTCAATGGCAGCTATAATGGTGGTAGGAGCAATAATTGGAGCTAAGATGGCAGTAACAAAAGGAACTAAGTTTATAAAACCTATGTTTCTTATTGTTACAACAATAGTTCTTTCAAAAATGATTGCTGAATCTATATTTGGAATAGATGTAGGAGCTGGAATAAAAAATATAATGACAATGTTTATAAAATAATAAAATATATAAAAACAGGGATTCTGTAATGCACTTAACAATCTAAATTGTTTAAAATTTTGTGTGCAGTATAGTTTCCCTGTTTTTTTTAGTCAAATATATATCCAATACTGAATTGAGATACGACATCTCCTTTTTTATTATCTTTAGATAAAGAAAACTCAATAGGACCAAACATAGTTTCATATGTCAGAGAAAGAGCAAATCCCTGATGATAATCTTCCCATAATAAATTATTATTTTTATCCATAGTATCACTTTTTTCTTTAGCTTCTCTGTATGTACCTATATTCCAATTAGTTCCTAGATAAAGATTTGTAGATATTTCATAGTCCAATCCCAATCTTCCTATAAGAAACTGATCAACAAGCTTTTGATGTACTTCATATCCATAAAATGCAAATTCCTTATTTTTGATATTATTTTTAGTACCACCAAGTTTTATATATTGATCAAGAAGAATATTATCTCCTGAAATGACTCCACCATAGAACCCATATGAAAAATTAAACTTTTTATTTATAGGAACATAGCCATCAAATTGGTAAAGAGGACCATAAAAATTTGATTTAGAAGCTCCAAAAGTTCCTCCCCACACATAGTTTAATTCCCCTTTTACACCAGAAACAGGACGAGTTCTGCCATCTAATCTGTCTAGAGATAGTTTAAAGAAAGCTTCATTGTAGTTTTTAGAATATTCAAACTGTTCAGTCCAGTTAAATCCAGTTTCCTGTTCAAGCTTTGAATAATTTATGGCTAAACCATAAGAAGCTAAAAGTTGATTATCATATTGAGTAAGAATTCCTGTTTCAAATCTCATAGATTTATTTGTATAATCTGCTATTTTTTTAGTGTTGTCATATAAATAAAGAGGAGATTCTTTATAACTTGCATTAGCAAAGATTCCTATTTTATTGGAAACACCATAATAGAAGAAATTGTGAGTTGACAATCCAAGATAATCTCCAAATTGAGCATCTATTGTACTGCTGCTACCAAGTTTTTTTACATTTGAAAGCTCAGTACCAATATTAAAAGTAGTTCCATAGCCAGTAGCATAACTTGCACCTATCCCAAAAACATTTGCAGGATTAATATCAGCATCAAGTACTAAAGTTGTTCCTTCAAATTCATAATAGATTTTATTAATAAAATCTATTCCATATAATTTTAACATTATATCTTCCATTTCTTCAGTAGTTAATGGTTTATTTTTGTATTTATCCAAAAGATTGTTTAATATCTCCTGTTTATCCTTTGAAAATTTCTCTGAATAAACAATGTTTTCAATGACAATATTATCATCAGCAGTAGGAATTTTAACAGGTTTTTCTTTCTTTGGAAGTTTTTTTATGTCTTCTATTTTTTCCTGAGCAGCTTCAAATCCAAGAGCTATAAATTCTCTGCTCCTTTTCATATCAGTAGCATTATATGACTGAATGTCGGGAGAAATAAGAATGGTAGCCATTTCTCTCTGATGCTGAGTTGAAGAAGCACTTTGTATAGTTACCAGTTGGTTCATAACACTGAGAATATTATAATCCTTGTTATCCTTTACTTCATTTCCCACATCACTCGCAATAACTATATCAGCTCCCATATTAATAACATCTTCTACAGGGAGGTTTCTTGTAATTAAACCATCTACATAAAGATTGCCGTCAATTTCTACAGGGTCAAGTATAGTGGGAATAGCAACACTTGCAGTTATAGCTCTGGCTAAATCTCCTTTAGAAAGAGCAACAGCTTTACCAGAATTTAAGTCAGTTGCTATTATTCTAAGAGGAATAGGTAACTTGTCAAAATCATTTATGTCCTCTACATTAGCAAGAAGTTTTTTTAATCTTAAATAGATCATTTCTGTACTTCCAAAACCTTTTGGAAGAGAAAGATTGAATTCTTTATCATATCTCACAGAGGCAGCATATTTATGACTATTTAATTTTTTTTCAAGAGGAACTTTTTTATTATCAAGCTCTCCACTTATATATCCATTCCAATTTATTTCAACAAGAATATTTTCTATCTGCTGAGGTGTATAACCAGCAGAATAAAGAGAGGCAATTACAGCTCCCATACTTGTTCCAGTAATATAATCAATTTTAATGTTTTGCTCTTCCAATGCTTTAAGAACACCTATATGTGCAAATCCTTTTGCACCTCCACCACTAAGAGCCAGTCCAATTTTAAATTTTGATTTATTTTTTTTTAATTTAATAGCTTTTGTTTTTTCCAATATTTCTATTTTTTCTTCCAAAAGTTTCATCTGTGCTTTTAATTTGTCTATTTCAATATCTTCTTCCAAAGTTAGATTATTATTTATTGCTTTTAAATTTGAAAAACTTTTAGAAGGTATTAATAAAATGAAAAGTATTGTAAAAATAAGAAAAAACTTTCGCTTCATAAAATCCTCCTAGAGTAATATTTTAGTAACACTTTAACATATAATCTATATTATAGCAATTTTTCATAATAAATAAAATAAGAAATATCTTAAATTTGATTTTTAGTAACAAAGATGTTATAATTTCGAGGAAAATAGGAAAGAAACATTAAAATATTATAAAATATTTTCTTTTTAGAAAATTTATTAGAAATATATTTAGGCTGGATTAAGTAAAAATATGAAAAGATTTTATAAAATATTTTAAAAAAATTAGGAGAATGGAAGATGAAAGTTGATAAACACCCAGAGTTACTGGGAAGTAGTCATGAGATGACTGATATTAACCAAGAAGTATTTTGGCATTTAACTTTTTTATTACAAAAGCAATTAAAAGAAAAAAATGATAAAAAGCCTGTTAGTAAAATAGATACTTCAACTTATGTTAATACAAAAATAAAAATTAAAGATTTAAAAAATTTAAATTCTAAACATTTGTCAGATACTATAATAAAAAAGGCTATTGAAACAATTTACAATACGGTTTTTGCTTTTAGAAGTGAAAATTTTTCTAAAGGACATAAATTATTTAATAAATTAGAGATTTCGGAAGATTTTAAATATATTATAGTTGAAATTAAAGTAGGATATAGATATTTGTTTTATCCAAGCAACACATTTTTAACTAAACTGGAAAAAACTTTCAGAAGACAAATGGAAGTTAAAGAAAGAAGCCGAAGTGAAATAACATATAAATCAACTAAAACTAAAGCAAAAAATTTTATAATGAGAGATATTATTCTTGAAGATTTAAAAGAATTTAAAAAGATAGTAGATGAAAGAATGATAGAATTAAAAAGAGGCTAAGAAAAATATCTAAGTTCAATAAGATTAATAAAACCTTCCTTAATAAAAATAAATTATAAGAAGAAAACTTTAAGTATTCCAGCTTGGCTTGATATGTTGGCAGTACAAAAAAATATAAATTTTTCTCAGGTACTGGTAAAAGCTTTAAAAGAAGAATTAGGAATAAAATAATAAAAATTAGAAGCACTCTAGATGTATGAGTGCTTTTTGTATGAATTAGAACATTGGTTATATGAGATTAAGAGAAGAAATTTAATCAATAAAATTATTTTAAACAAGTATCCACATATTAATCAGAGGAATAGGGGAAAAGTATGAAGCTACTTAGATAATAAGCTATGGAAAAAATGAGAAAACTATGATATAATTACTAGAAAACTGAAACTTAAAAGATTGTAAGTAGTAAGAGGTAAAAGGTGAACAGCATTTCTGCTTTTACTCCTTATTATTTACCTTTTTAGTTTCAATAAAGATAGAAAGAAAATAATTAGGAGGAATTTATGTTTGATGAAAAAAAAGTTGAATTGGAACTAGCTGGAAGAACGCTAAGTTTTTCAACTGGAAAAATAGCAAGACAATCTTGCGGAGCTGTAATGGTTCAATATGGCGAAACTGTATTATTAAGTACTGTAAACCGTAGTAAAGAGCCAAGAAAAGGGGCTGACTTTTTCCCTTTAACAGTTGATTATATTGAAAAATTTTATGCTGCTGGAAAATTTCCAGGAGGATTCAATAAAAGAGAGGGAAGACCTTCAACAAATGCAACATTGACAGCAAGACTTATAGACAGACCTATAAGACCAATGTTTCCAGAAGGTTTTAATCATGATGTACATATTGTAAATACTGTATTTTCATATGATGAAAAAAATACACCTGACTATTTAGGAATAATAGGATCTTCAATGGCACTTATGCTTTCTGATCTTCCATTTTTAGGACCAGTAGCAGGAGTTGTAGTAGGATATAAAAATGGAGAATTTATTTTAAATCCAACTCCAGAAGAGTTAGAAACAAGTGAACTTGAACTGTCAGTTGCAGGATCAAAAGATGCTGTAAATATGGTTGAGGCAGGAGCTAAGGAATTAGATGAAGAAACTATGCTTGCTGCTATAATGTTTGCTCATGAAAATATTAAAAAAATATGTGCTTTCCAAGAAGAATTTGCAAAAATTGCTGGAAAAGAAAAAATAGTTTTTGTTAAAGAAGAAGTATTGCCATTGGTAAAAGATTTTATAGATGAAAAAGGAATGGAAAGATTAAAAGCTGCTGTTCTTACTTTAGGTAAAAAAGCAAGAGAAGAAGCAGTGGATTCACTGGAAGCAGAATTAATGGAAGCATTTATTCTTGAAAATTATGAAGGTGTTGAAGAAGAGGATATTCCAGAAGAAGTAATTGGAGAATTCAAAGGATACTATCATGATCTTATGAAAAAATTAGTAAGAGAGGCTATCCTTTATCATAAGCATAGAGTAGATGGAAGAAAAACTACTGAAATAAGACCACTATTTGCAGAAACAGGAGTTCTTCCTATTCCTCATGGATCAGCAATGTTTACAAGAGGAGAAACACAAGCTATTGTTGTAACAACTTTAGGAACTAAAGAAGATGAGCAGTTAGTTGATGATTTAGAAAAAGAATATTTCAAGAAATTCTATCTTCATTACAACTTCCCTCCATATTCAGTTGGAGAAACAGGAAGAATGGGATCACCTGGTAGAAGAGAATTAGGACATGGATCTCTTGCTGAAAGAGCTCTTAGCTATGTAATTCCATCAGAAGAAGAATTTCCATACACTATAAGAGTAGTATCTGAAATAACTGAATCAAATGGTTCTTCTTCTCAAGCATCTATATGTGGAGGATCACTTTCACTTATGGCTGCAGGAGTACCTATTAAGGAGCATGTAGCTGGAATAGCTATGGGACTTATTAAAGAGGGAGAAGAATTTACTGTATTAACAGATATTATGGGACTTGAAGACCATTTAGGAGATATGGACTTCAAAGTAGCTGGAACTAAAAATGGTATAACTGCACTTCAAATGGATATTAAGATAACAGGAATAACAGAAGAAATAATGAGAATAGCTCTAAAACAGGCATTAGATGCAAGAAATGAGATATTAGTAGTTATGAATAACGCTATTTCTGCACCAGCAGATCTTAGACCTAATGTTCCTAGAATCCATCAAATGAAGATAGCTACAGATAAAATAGCTGCATTAATTGGACCTGGAGGAAAAAATATTAAAGGAATTATAGAGAAAACTGGAGCAACTATTGACATTAGTGATGATGGAAATGTTTCTATCTTCTCAAAAGATGAAGAAGTATTGAAAGAAACAATAACTCTTGTAAATGCATTTGTAAAAGATGTAGAAGTAGGAGAAATATATAATGGAAGAGTAGTAAATATTGCTAAGTTTGGGGCATTTATGGAAATACTTCCAGGAAAAGAAGGACTTCTTCATGTTTCTGAAATTTCAAATGAAAGAGTAGCAAATGTGGAAGATGTATTAAAAGTTGGAGATAAATTTGATGTAAAAGTTATCTCTACTGAAAATGGAAAAATTAGTTTAAGTAAAAAGAAAATTTAGTTCTTTATGCCAAGAGAACACAGATACTTTTCTGTGTTCTCTTTAGTATAAAGGTATTTTAGATGAGGTGAAGAATGAAATTTGCTTTAATTAGCTTGGGATGCAGCAAAAATCTTGTAGACAGCGAGAATTTTATTGGGATATTGGTAAATAAAAGAGGTTTTGAAGTAACTAGTGAATTAGGGGAAGCAGATATTATAATAGTTAATACCTGTGGATTTATCGGAGATGCAAAAAAAGAGTCAATTGAAACTATTTTAGAAGTCAGCGATTTAAAAATAAATGGAAATTTGAAAAAAATAATAGTAACTGGTTGCCTAGCACAAAGATATGCAGGAGAAATATTAAAAGAACTTCCTGAAGTTGATGCTGTAATTGGAACTGGAGAAATTGATAAAATAGAAAAAGTAATAGAAGAAGTATTGGCAGATAAAAGAGTGGTAGAAAGTACAAAGATGGATTTTCTAGCAGATTCTGAAACTGACAGAGTTCTGACTACTGCCTCTCATACAGCTTATTTGAAAATAGCTGAAGGTTGTGACAGAAAATGTACTTATTGTATAATTCCACAATTAAGAGGAAATTTAAGAAGTAGAACTATAGAAGATATACTTAAAGAGGCGAATAAACTTGTAGCCTCTGGAGTAAGAGAGCTCAATCTTTTAGCTCAAGAAACTACTGAGTATGGAATAGATTTGTACAAAGAAAAATCTTTGGCAAGATTGATGAAGGAATTAGTAAAAATAGATGGATTAAAATGGCTTAGAACTTATTATATGTTTCCAGATTCTCTTACTGATGAACTTATAGATGTTATGAAGACAGAGGAAAAAATATGTAAATATTTTGATATACCTGTTCAACATATATCTGATAACATACTTCAGCAAATGGGAAGGGCTAAATCTGGAAATCATATTAAGGGAATACTTAATAGAATAAGAAAAGAGATACCAGATGCTGTGATAAGAACAGCTGTTATAGTAGGTTTTCCAGGAGAAACAGAGGAAAATTTTGAAGAACTTAAAGCTTTTATTGAAGAATATAAGTTTGATTATGTTGGAGTTTTTAAGTATTCAAGAGAAGAAGATACAAAAGCTTATGATATGGAAAATCAAGTTCCAGAGGAAATAAAAGAAAAAAGATGGATAGAGATAACAAATCTTCAAACTAAAATTGCTGAAAATAAAAACAGGAATATGCTAGGAAAAATTGTAGAAGTAATGATAGATGGTGTTTCTACTGAAAGTGAATATTTATTGGAAGGAAGGACAAAAGGGCAGGCTCTTGAGATAGATGGTAAAGTTCTTACAAATGATGGAACAGCAAAACCTGGAGAAATAGTCAAAGTTAAGTTGGAACAGAATTTTGATTATGATTTTATAGGGCCAATAGTTGAAAATGAGCAGTAAATAATAAATTCTATGGAGGATGTCAAATTATGAACTTACCTAATAAGTTAACTTTTATAAGATTAGTATTGGCTGTACCTTTCATATATTTTCTTCAGGAATCAAATGCTGAAGGTTTTGTATATAGAATGATAGCTTTTGCATTATTTGTAGTGGCTTCATTGACAGATTTTTTTGATGGATATTTAGCTAGAAAATATAATCTAGTGACTGACTTTGGAAAACTTATGGATCCATTAGCAGATAAGATACTGGTTATTTCAGCTTTAGTACTTTTTGTTGAATTAAGATATATTCCAGCTTGGATGTCCATAATAGTAATAGCAAGGGAATTTCTTATAAGTGGAATAAGAATGCTTGCTGCTGCTAAAGGTGAGGTTATTCCAGCAGGAAAACTTGGAAAATATAAGACAACAAGCCAGATGATAGTTATTCTAATAATGATTGTAGTAGGGAATCAATGGTATAATTACTATCTTATGCTTATACCTATAATTTTGACTTTATGGTCTGGTTGGGAATACACATCAAAAGCTAAGCACTATTTTATGAATTCAAAATAGAATAGAATAAAATATTTAATAGTAAGAAAAAGGAGTGTTTATTTATGTATATGTTCATTAGAATTTTTGATTTATTAATAACAGTTATAAATACTCTTATATTGATAAGAGTGATACTTTCATGGCTTGCTCCAGGTTCAGCAAATGGGTTTACAGAACTGGTTTATAATCTGACTGAACCTATTCTGAAACCCTTTAGAGTGTTGCTGCCAATGGGAAATTTCAGACTGGATATAGCACCTATAATAGCATATATCTTTTTTGGAATAGTAAGAAGAGTAGTTTTTGCAATACTGCTTTAATTAAATGTGGGTAACTTTCTTTTTGGTTACCCACATTTTTGTAATTTTAAAAATAATAAAACAGGAGTTGATTATAGAGTGGAAGAAATTATAAGTGAATATCATATACCTGTCTTATATAGAGAAAGTATTGATAACCTTGTTATAAATAAAGATGGTATCTATCTTGACTGTACATTGGGGGGAGGAGGTCACTCTGAGGGAATACTAAAGGAGCTTTCTGAAAAAGGAAGGCTTATCTCTATAGATCAAGATCAGCAGGCAATAGATTTTGCTAAAAAAAGATTGGAAAAATATGGAAATAAATGGCAAGTTTTTAAAAATAACTTTGAAAATCTGGATACAGTTATATATATGGCAGGATATGATAAGATAGATGGGATTCTTATGGATATTGGAGTTTCATCTACACAATTAGATGATCCAGAAAGAGGTTTTTCCTATAGATATGATACAAAATTAGATATGAGAATGAATCAGAATAATTCTTTGTCTGCTTATGAAGTGGTTAATGAATACAGCGAAGAAGCTCTTATGAAAATATTATTTGAATATGGAGAAGAGAGAAATTCGAGAAGAATAGCTAAATTTATCTGTGAAGCAAGAGAGATAAAAAAAATAGAAACTACTGGAGAACTTGTGGCTATAATAAAAAGGGCTTATCCAGAAAGAGCAGCCAAACACCCTGCCAAGAAAACATTTCAAGCTATTAGAATAGAGGTAAATAGAGAACTAGAAGTATTAGAAAAAGCTATAGATAAGGCTGTAGATTCTCTGAAGATAGGGGGGAGATTAGGAATAATAACTTTCCATTCACTTGAAGACAGACTTGTAAAAACTAAATTTAAAGATTTAGCAACTGCTTGTAAATGCCCACCAGGACTTCCTATATGTGTCTGTGGGGGTAAAGCTAAAGTTAAGCTGATAACTAAGAAACCTATAATTCCAGAGGGAAATGAAGTAGAATTCAATAATAGAGCTCACTCTTCAAAATTGAGAGTAGTTGAAAGGATAGGGTAAAGGTGAGAAAGACTTTTTTTAGTGTACTTATTACTATAGTTGTAGTGTGGCTTATACATGGAATGTTTTTGATAAAAATATCAAAATTGGAAATGGCAATAAATACTGACAGGAAAACTTTAGAAGCAATAGAGAAAGATCTGGATAAAAAAATTATAGAGTATGATTCTAAAGTAGATTTAGAAAAAATAGGAAAAGAAATGAGAACTAAAAATAAGATGGAAATATCTAATAGCATAAAATTCTTCCAGATTGAAGAATAAGAATGGTGTTTTGGAGGAAAAATGGTAAAAAAGTTTGAAATAATTGAACTTAAGGTAGATAAAATAGTTAATGGAGGAGAGGGATTAGGATACTATAATGATTTTGCAGTATTTGTTCCTATGTCTGTTCCTGGAGATGTATTAAAGGTAAAAATAATTTCTGTGAAAAAAACTTATGCCAGAGGATTAATTGAGGAAATAATTTCAGCAGGAGAAGAGAGAGTAGAGGACATCAATAAAATATCTTTTGAGGATTTTCAAGGGTGTGATTTTGGAATGCTTAAATATGATGCTCAATTGAAATATAAAAAATTTATGGTTGAAGATGTTCTAAAAAAAATAGGTAAAATGGATAATATATCAGTGGCAGATGTAATTGGAAGTGAAGATCCATATCATTACAGAAATAAAATAATAGAACCTTTTAGAAAATCAAAAGGAGAAATTATAAGTGGTTTTTTTAAGAGAAAATCCCATGATGTTTTTGAAGTAGAAGAGAATATACTTAATTCAAGGCTTGGAAATAAAATAATAAAAGAACTGAAAAGTATATTAAATAGAGAGAAAGTTTCTGTATATGATGAAAATGAGCATAAAGGAATACTGAGAAATGTAATGGTAAGAACAAACTCTAAGAATGAAGCAATGCTAGTGCTTATTATAAATGCAGTAAAAGTTGAAAAAAGGTATAAAGATATACTTATGGAACTTAAAAATAAAATAAATGAAATAAAATCTATTTATATCTCTTTGAATCCTAAGAGAACTAATGTTGCTTTAGGGGAGAAAAATGTATTTATATGGGGAGAAAAAACTATAACAGAAGAAATTGATGGAATAAGTTTTAATATTTCACCACTTTCTTTTTTCCAAATAAATCTTCCTCAAACTAAGAAATTATATAATACAGCAGTAAATTATTTTAAAGACATTGAAAATAAAAATGTAGTAGATGCTTATTCTGGAACTGGAACTCTTGCAATGATACTTTCTAAAAAAGCTAAAAAAGTATTTGCAATAGAATTAGTTCAGTCAGCAACTAATGATGGAATAAAGACAGCTAAAGAAAATGGAATAAGTAATATAGAATTTATAAATGGAGCTGTTGAAGATAAGCTACCTGAACTTATAAAAAAAGGAGAGAAGGTAGATGCAATTATTTTTGACCCACCTAGAAAGGGAATCGAAGAAAGCAGTCTATTAAAGGTAGCTGAGAGCAATATAAAAGAGATTGTATATATATCATGTAATCCATCTACTTTTGCAAGAGATGCAGAGATACTCAGCAGGCAGGGATATACTTTGGAAAAAGTACAGCCTGTAGATATGTTTCCAGGTACTGCTCATGTTGAGACAGCCTGTTTGTTGTCAAAGAAAGATAAATAAGGACCGAAAAGTGGTGTATTTCTAGGATTTTTACGAGGTGAGTGCCATTAGCGGTAGCTTTGCGGGAATAAGAATGCAAATGGAGGATTTGTATAGTATTGAGGTTGAAATGAAGAATGAAATCGAATTATTTGAAAGACATCTTAAGATGCTAAATGTCCAAAAGAATGAAATAACTGTTATTCTGAATTAGTAGCTGAAACTGAAGGTCGCTGAGCTGAGAACAATGGTTGCTGAATATAAGAGAATATTGTGATTGTGTCAGCAACTACAGTCTATCTCCTTTATGTTGATTGAGCTTGGTGTGGGTGTACTTGCTAAAGAGAATGAAGATGACAAACAGTTATGTCAACAGCACTTTGACAAGGAGGTTTGAAGTAGTATTAGTACAGCTTTTCTTGCGAAGCTGGGCAAAGGAGACAATCTTACAATGGCTGTGCTGTTAAAAATCTGTACTGTATTAGATTGTAATATTAGTGACATTATGGAAATGGTAGATGCTCCAGATGTATCAACAAGCGATAATTAAGAGTCCTGATTTTTGTACAATTAATTTTGTAAAATAAAAATACAAAAAAGCAAACTGTGGGTATTGTACTGTGTGAATAATATAATAAATAGGAAGGAATTTGGAGGACAATGAAAACAAAAAGTTTGCCACCTTATGCGCCTACTTTAATCGAGTCAACAAGAGCAATAGGATATTCTCTTGAGGCAGCAGTGGCCGATATTATTGATAATAGTATTGCAGCGAACGCAAAAAATGTTGATATATATTTTTTTCCAGTAGCTGGTGCATATATTGCAATTCTTGATAATGGAAATGGAATGACCGAGGAAGAGTTAGATATTGCTATGCAATATGGAAGTAAGAACCCAACAGAAGAAAGAGATAAAAAAGACTTAGGACGTTTTGGATTAGGTTTAAAGACTGCTTCTTTGTCACAATGTAGATGTCTGACTGTCATTTCCAAACAAGGATATAAATTGGAAGGACGCCAATGGGATATAGATCATGTTATAGAAGTAGGAGATTGGTCTTTGATTGTTCTTGATGAGGAGGATATAAATCAACTTCCTCAGGTTGATGAATTAAAAAAATATGAATCAGGAACACTAGTGGTCTGGCAAAAACTAGATCGTTTGAAAGCAGGAGAAATCAATTTCGAATTATCGCTAGGACGTAAGATTGATAGAGTAAGAGATCACCTGTCTCTTGTTTATCATAGATATTTAACAGGAGAGACTGGGATCACCAAACTCAAATTGTCAATTAATAGAGAAAAAGTAAAGGCAATCGATCCATTTTTGATTGAGAAGAGCGTACAAGCAATGGATGATGAAACCTTGGTTATTCAAGGAAATAAAATATTAGTACGACCTTATATTCTTCCACATATTTCTAAACTTACGTCAGATGAAATTAAAATGCTGGGTGGGAAGGAAGGCCTTCGAAAACAACAAGGGTTTTATGTATATAGAAATAAAAGATTGTTGGTATGGGGAACTTGGTTCAGAATGATGCGGAAGGGTGATTTATCAAAACTGGCCAGAATCTGTGTTGATATTCCTAATACGTTAGATGATCTGTGGACTTTAGATATAAAAAAATCTTCTGCGTTGCCCCCAACCGAGGTCAGAAAAAATTTAGAGATAATAATTAATCAAATTGCTGAGCGAAGCAAAAGAACATGGACTTTCAGAGGTAAAAAAGAGGTAAGTGATACCAAAACGCATGTATGGAACCGTATGAAAAATAAGCAAGGGGGATTTTATTATGAAGTTAATCGCGAACATCCCCTTGTACAGCAACTGATAAAAGTAAATCCAGATATTGAAACATCATTAAATGCTTTATTACAGCAAATTGAGATGGGATTGCCACTTAATCAATTATATGTGGATCTAAATAATGATGAGCAGATCATAAATGATAACGAACAGTCGGATGTAGAAATAAAAAAATCATTAGAGGAAATGATTACAATGTGTGTTGAAAAATACGAAAAATGTAGTTTACTCGATGCGATTGCTTATATTGAACCATATTCAGCACATCGCGAAATAGTAGAAAAACTAAAGGAGGAGATTTTGAAAAATGAGTAATCCATATGTTGAACAGTTAGAAAATATCATCTCTGCATTTATTAATAGTGTTTACAAAGAGAGTCCTCCTACGGAAGAAGAGTTTTTGGAAAAAGCAACTTTGTTAAGAAATGCAAATGCTGTAATTATGCCAGTTTTAGATGATGAGTTTGAAGAGATTATTTCCAGACTTAAGCAATCGTTAATTATCCAGATGGATATTGGCGTATATATTAATGATCATAATAATGGGCATCAGTCATGGCTTCCTTCTAAGAGAGCTGACTTTGATTTCTTCTTTTGGAATAGATATAAAAAATATCTCGAAGAAATTAAACATTGGAATCCAAGAGTCACAACCAATTTAGGAAAGGTTTCAGATGAAATACTGGATTTATGTGGCGATCCATCAGAAGATCATTTTGCAATAAAGGGATTAGTATTAGGTGATGTACAGTCGGGTAAAACTTCTAATTATACAGCTATCTGTAATAAGGCGGTAGATACTGGCTATAGAATTATTATTATTTTAGCAGGCATGCAGGAGAATTTACGTAAGCAGACACAAGAAAGATTGGATGCCGAATGCACTGGAAGAAAGAGTGAATATTACCTCGATCCTAAAGTTGATCAGGGAATAAAAAATCAACCAGTAGGCGTAGGACGATATGGTACTAACAAAAAAATAGTTGCATTTACTTCTGTAACCAAAGACTTTGATAGTGGTGTTCTTAGAAATAATAATTTAGGTATTGAAAATGTTAATTGTCCTGTTGTTTTGGTAGTAAAGAAGAATAAAAGAATTCTCAATAACTTGATTAAATGGCTATCAGATAACAATACTCAAAATGCTACAGGACAAATTGATCTCCCTCTTATGCTTATTGATGATGAGGCCGACACTGCCTCTGTTAATACAAAAGATGAGGATTCACAGCCAGCTGCAATTAATGACTGCATTAGACGTTTGCTAAATCTTTTCAGTAAAACAACATATTTAGGAATTACTGCAACACCTTTTGCAAACATTTTTATTGATCCTGAAAAAGGTGATGATCTGTTTCCAGCCGATTTTATTTATGCATTATCTGCTTCAACTAATTATATTGGTGCTGATAGAATATTTGGCGAAAATTCTGATAACGATCATATGCTCCAAGAAATTGATATAGAAGAGTTAGAAATGTTCTTTCCTCCGAAACATAAAAAGAACTTTGAGGTAGAAGGTCTACCAAAAGATTTATATGAGGCAACATATTATTTCTTATTACTAAATGCTATTCGTGATTATAGAGGTGATCTTACTGAACATAGATCTATGATGGTGCATATAAGCCTTTATACTAATGTCCAAAATCAAATACAAGAAATACTGAATGCATGGCTAGATCAGGTGAAATCGGATGTCCGAAACTATGCTAAATTATCGCTATCTCAAAGTGAGGAAATAGGAAATATTAAAGCAATGCATGTTATTTGGGATAAGTATCACTTGAGTGGAATTGTTGGAATCGAATGGGAAAATCTTTTAAAAAACTACTTACATAAAGCAATTTCTCCAATTGAGGTTCGTGCAGTAAATATGAAGACAGGAGCAGCAAGCTTAGACTATTTTAATCACAAGAATGATGGTTTGCGTGTTATTGCTGTAGGTGGAAATAGTATGTCTCGAGGATTGACACTAGAAGGATTGGGTGTAACGTATTTCCATCGTAATACAAAGATGTACGACACTTTATTGCAGATGGGACGTTGGTTCGGATATAGACCAAACTATGGAGATGTTGCAAAGGTATGGATGACACCTGAAGCTATTGATTGGTATGGACAGATTACTAGAGCAACTACAGAGCTTAAAGAAGAGATCTCAAAAATGAGAAACGCAAATCAAACGCCAAAAGATTTTGGGTTAAAAGTTCGACAAGACCCTGGAGCTTTAATTGTAACTGCTCGAAATAAGATGAGAACAGCCACAGATTTAACTTGTCCAGTTTCTGTTTCAGGTAATTTACTAGAAACTCCTAGATTAAAGGCATCAAAGAATATTTTGTCCTCTAATGAAATAGTATTTAAGAACTTTGTAAATTCGTTGAATAGTGTTGGAAACAGACTCTCAAATGAGAAACGTACAAAGGGACACTATTACTGGAAGAATGTTCCTGGCGATAATGTTGCTCAACTGTTACTAAACTTTGAAACAAATCCATGGCACTTAAGTTTTAATGGTAGAGCATTAGCAGAATTTATCGAGAGTCATCATTGGAACAACGGATGGGATGTAGTATTGATAAAATCCGGAACAGGAATTCCATATGGTGAAGTTTTGCAGTGTGGTGATGAAGAGCTAGTAATTGAAGGGACGGAAAAAAGAAAAATATTAGCTGATAAGAAAATGATTAGTGTGAGTGGAACAAAACTTCGTGTGGGAGCTGGTGGTTGTACTCGAATTGGTTTAACTAAAGATGAGATCCAGGATGCGGAAAAAGTATATAGATCTATACCTGGCAATGAGAATAAGAAAAATATTCCAGATAAGGCTTATTTGATATCTGATAGAGATCCCATTCTAATGTTACATATAATTCAAGCTGATTATTCAAAGGCTGAAAATAAGGATTTGCCTGAATTTTTGTTTGCTCTGGGAGTTGGATTCCCTAAAACAAGTGGAACTACTGAAACGGCAAACTATAAAGTTAACTTGATTGAATTAAGAAACTGGGTAGATATATATGACAATTATGATGATGAGGATATGTAATGAGGAGTAAAGAAAAGGAATTAAAAGAAAAATGGGATATTATAAATTACTATTCTGGTGGGGCAATGAAATTGTCTGTAAATCATCCACTTGAATGGTATGTTCGTTACGCAACTCCAGAACATAAGTCAGTTGTAATAGTAAGCCAAAAGGCGATAAAAAAGATTGATTCATCAAAGTGTATCGATGCTTCGTGTAATCAACGAAAAGATGGTAAATATGCTATATCTTTTACTTTGATGGATAGGAAACAAGAAGATGTTTTTATCACAATGGCAGGAGATATTATTGAATACTCAAATGTGGACACAGATGATATTGCACTTCTAAAAGTGTTACGCAGATATAATGCATGGTTAAAACTATTGGATCATAAAAGCAATGCAGTTTTAGGAAGCAATACACAGAAAGGTCTTATTGGGGAATTATTATTTCTTAAAGAAAGAATCGAAATGGGAATGTTGCTGTCTACAGCCTTAGCAGGCTGGGTTGGACCAGAAGGGGCAGATCAAGATTTTGTTTATGCTAATTGTTGGTACGAGATCAAATCTACAGGTGTTTCATCTGCAGAAATTTCTATTTCATCTGTTGAGCAATTAGATAGAAATGATGAGGGAGAATTGGTTGTCTATCGCATTGACAAATGTGCACCAGATCAGCCTAAGTCATTTACATTATATGGATTGGTTCATGAGGTGATTGATTTGATTTCAAGGCATGATGAAAATCCAGATGAATTAATATTAAAACTTGGATCTGTAGGTTATATTGACATGAAAGAATACGATAAGCAATATTTTAGTGTGTTTTCAAAACAGGTTTATTCCGTTAATGATTCATTTCCTAGAATAAGGAGAACTGATATTCCTATAGAAATTACAAATATGGAATATCAGATTGATATACCTAGCATTAAAAGCTGGGAGAAGCAATAAAAATAGGAGGAGGTCAAACATGGATTCTACTGAATTTAAAAAAGATTTTGTAGAAAATATAAAAACCGCAGCAGTAGTTACTGGTGAAGGCTCATGTGCATCTTTTGTAGATAATATGGCACAATATTTAATTGATGCCGAAGTATTATCTGATTTTACGCCTTCTTTTTATACAGGAAAGAATGGGCATAGTAAATATAGAGTAGATGGATATGTGTATGATGAATTGGATAATACGATGAATCTTATCATCGCAGATTTTGATGGGAATGATTTAGAACGTCGCCTTACAGGAACAGTAGCAAATAAGAATTTTGCGTTATTACTTAAATTTCTTGATACTGCATTGACAACCAATTTGTATCAGGAGATAGAGATGAGTACACCATGTGCTGATTTGGTTGATCTTTTACGTTACAACGAGAAGGTGACTCGTAAATACCGTTTTCTTGTGTTTACTGATGCAGATATGAGTGCAGCTATAAAGACTGTTGAAATCAAAAATTATAATTCTGTTCCTGTTGAGGGACAAATTTGGGATATTGATCGCTTGTTTAGAGTGTGCTGTTCTGAACAAGGTCGTCAAATTATAGAGATTGATTTTAAGGAATACTGTGGTGAAGGCATTCCATGTATAGAAGCTAGCTCAGCATATACAGAGCATTATAGTAGCTATCTGGGAGTAATTCCAGGAACTATTTTGGCTGACATTTATGATAAATATGGGAGTAAGTTACTGGAAGGAAATGTTAGATCTTTCTTATCTACTAAAGTAGCAGTAAATAAGAAAATAAGAGGAACTATTTTGAATAATCCACAAATGTTCTTTGCATTTAATAATGGAATTTCAGCAACTGCTAAGCTTGTTAAGATAGAAGATACCAATCATGGCAGATTTATAACGTTTGTTAGAGATTTTCAGATTATTAATGGAGGTCAAACGACAGCGTCCATTTCAAATGCCCGATATAAGGATAAGGCAGACTTATCATCTATTTTTGTGCAGATGAAATTGACTTCGATTGATGAATCAACACCAGAAGAGTCAGATGAACTGATTAGAAATATATCTAGGTCTTCAAATAGCCAAAATAAGGTTAGTGATGCAGACTTTTTTGCGTCACATCCATTTCATCGCCGTATGGAACAAATTTCGCGCCGCTTATTTGCACCAGCATCTGAAGGTACTCAGTATGAAACAAAATGGTTCTATGAGAGAGCGAGAGGTCAGTACTTACAAGAGCAAATGCGCTTGACACCTGCAAAGAAAAAACAATTTGAATTACAGAATCCTAAGAATAAGATAATTAAGAAAACAGACCTTGCCAAGGTACAAAACACATGGAGAGGGTTCCCTCAGATTGTAAGTAAAGGTGCGCAGACTAATTTTAATTCGTTTGCAGAATATATAGACGAACAGTGGAATGTGAATGATGAGCAGTTTAATGAGAGATATTTCCAAATGACGGCATCCTTAATTCTTTTATTCCAGTATCTTGAGAAAACTATACCAAAACAACCATGGTATGAGGGGGGATACCGTGCAAATATCATTTACTATACATTAGCTCAGTTTCGAAGATTATTACATAGTCAATACCAAGGGCAAGAACTTGATTTGATGCTGATTTGGAATAGACAAAACGTGCATGAACAAGTAGGCTCTATTTTGATAACACTCGCAGAGTTAGTTCTTCTTAGAATAACTGATCCATCAAGAAAGGTTGCAAACGTTACTCAATGGTGTAAGAGAAACGATTGTTGGGAAGATGTGAAAAAGATTCATCTTGATATTCCAGAAGAAATTGGAAACTGTTTGATTACTATCAATGAGCAAAAAGTGGCACAGAAATCTGCAAGAAAGGAGCAGAAAGTTGTTAATGAGATTCAGGCACAGATAACTGTTGTAAATTATCCAGTGGAAATGTGGATGAGATTATCAGAGTTTGTTGTAAGGAATCATATGGTTACTCCAACAGATGTATCTGTATTAGCAATTGCTTGTAAGATACCTTCTAAAATACCAAATACTTATCAATGTAAGCGATTACTTGCATTGTTACACAAAGCCTCCGAAGAAGGCTTTAATACTGAAGTATAAAATGGAGGAACTATGTATAATACGATAGATTTGTTTGCTGGTGCCGGTGGATTGAGCCTGGGATTTATGCAAACAAAAAAATTTGATATAAAAGTTGCTTTTGAATTTAATCCTGCTATGCAGGAAACATATAAGAAAAATCATCCAGGAGTTGCTGTATTCGGGGATGTCAGAGATGCTGACTATACACTAATAAGAGAAAAATACGGTGATATTGATGTCGTTATTGGAGGACCACCTTGCCAGGGATTTTCTAATGCAAATAGACAAAAAAATCATGCAATTAGTCAAAACAACTCATTGGTTAAACAATTTATTAGAGCAATTTTGGAATTAAGACCTAAGGCATTTGTAATGGAAAATGTGAGTATGCTTAGATCGGATGTTCACAGATTCTATTTATGTGGTGATGATCAGGAATTGGTGAATAGTAATGTGATTGAAACTGCTAATACAGAGATGGATCTGCTTGGGGCTGATTTTATGTTTGAAGGTGTGCTCAATATCGTGCAATCCCAAGCAGAAGTTGCGAAATATAAATGGGATGATTTTGATTATCTTGAATTAAATGTAATTTATAAGGCTTCACAGAATGTTAGTAAATTTAAAGGTGTATTGGAAAAACATAAAGCTCGGTTAATTAAAATTGCAGAGAAGCATAGAAATTATAAAGAGGATGATGTCATCATTAACGCAGATTATGTTGCTTTTAATGCAATGCTAGATTTTTATGCAGGTAAAATTGAAAAAACTAGAATTAAAAAATTAATTGAACCGGCAATTATGTATCAAAGGATGATAAGTAAGGTTCAAGAAATATTTGATAATGATATAGTAGTCGACAGTTACATAGATAACAAGGGGCTAATTGCCAATATACGTTCATATGCTGTGTTTGATTATTTAAAGGCAAAGTTAAGCGGTTCTGATGATAATGATGGATATGTGATTTCTGCTGATGTTCTTTCAGCAACACAATTTGGTGCACCGCAAAAAAGAATGCGTTTTGTGGTAATGGGCATTCGTAAAGACATCACAGATGAAGTGAAGCTTCCAGAAGGAAAGTTTAAAGAAGGTCCATGTAGAACTGTAGAAGATGCGATTAAAGATTTAGAAGATGTTGTTCCGGTCTTTAATGTATTTGATGATGTAGAGGGCATTAAGTTACAAAAGAAATCAGATTTAAGTGAGCTGGCTCAATCACTTCGTGATTCCAAAGTATTGCATAATCACATAATAACTAAGACGACTGAAACAGCTATGGAACGTTTTAGAGCATTAGATCAGGGACAGAACTTTCATTCATTATCAGATGAATTGAAAACGAACACTTATACAGATGTGACAAGAACGCAGAACACAATATATCTGCGATTAAAATACGACGAGCCATCAGGCACAGTTGTTAATGTGCGTAAATCAATGTGGGTACATCCTACACAGGATAGAGCAGTTAGTATTAGGGAGGCAGCACGTCTCCAGACTTTTCCGGATAGTTTTGTTTTTTGCGGAACAAAAGACAAGCAATATCAGCAGGTAGGAAATGCAGTGCCACCTATAATGGCGAAAGCTATAGCTAAGAAGTTAGCCAATCAGTTGAATAAAGCATTGGTAAAGAAATAAGGAGTTAATATATGAGCTGAAGTTTAATTCAATTGAGAACTTTATTGTTGCTGAAGAAGATACTGTTCTTGGCCAATTATTGCTTAATGACGAATTTGAAACTCCAGATTTTCAGAAGATAGCATGGAGACCTGAAATTCAAATACTAAAGAATCAATTATGTACTGCATCCAAAATCTTAGACAATTAAGATGGAGGGTGCATTTTTTTTGGCTGAATTAACTAAAGAATAAAAAATTGAAGTTTATAAACGAAGATTAAAGGGGGAAACTCTTAAATCACTAAGCGTAAATTTTGATATAATTGAGAGTAAAATTAAATATTTGGTTAAACTACTTGAAAAATATAAATATAATATTTTTAGGAATGGTAAAAATCATTGCTATTCAGAAGAATTTAAAAAGATAGTTATTGACTTGTCCTACTTAATAAAAAATCTATAAATTCTGTTGTTGTTGACATTGGACTTACTTCTAGTAGTATTCTACATAATTGGGTTAAAAACTATAAATAAAACTGCTATAATGCTATAGAAAAACCTAGAGGAAGAACAAAAACTATAACTAAAAAATCAAAAAAACTGATAACCAAAAACTTACTTTAGAAGAAAAAATCAAAGAATTAAAAAAGAAAAATTTGTACTTAGAAGCTGAAAATGAATATTAAAAAAAGTTAAATGTTCTAGTTCAGAAAAGAGAGCTACAAAAAAAGAAAGAGTCAGAGTAGACGCTGAACTTAGAGCTAAATATTTTTTTAAACTATTACTTGAAATAATAGGTATAGCAAAAGCAACATATTATTTTTATACAAACAAAAAAGATAAAGATTTAAAAAATCAAAATATTATTAATAAAATTACTGAAATTTTAATAAAAGAAAATCCAGAAATTAAATTTTCTATTTTTTATTCAGATTTTGAAAATATAAACTGGATATCATAGATGAATAGCAAAAGAGGATAAGTGAACGATTGTTTACCTATCCTCTTTTTTATAGATTATTTATTTCTTAAAAGAGCTTCAATTTTGATAGGAAGTCCAAAAAGATTGATAAATCCTTCAGCATCTTTTTGATTATATACAGTATCTTCATCAAATGTGGAAAATTCTTCAGAATATAAAGAGTATTTAGAATCCATACCATTTAGCAGGATATTACCTTTATAAAGTTTAAGATTTACAGTCCCAGTTATGAATTCTTGAGTTTCTTCAACAAAGGCTGACAAAGCTTTTCTATATCTAGTAAACCATTGACCATTGTATATTAATTTTGCCATATCATTAGAAAGCTTCATTTTTGCTTGAAGAGATTCTCTGTCCATACATAATCTTTCAAGTTCTTCATGAGCAAAATAAAGTATAGTTCCACCAGGAGTTTCATATACTCCACGAGATTTCATTCCAACAAGACGATTTTCAACAAGGTCTATAACTCCTACTCCATGCTTTGCTCCTATCTCATTTAAAGAATTGATAATTTCAAGAGCTGACATAGATTTTCCATTAAGTTTTACAGGCACACCTTTTTCAAAATCTATAGATATACACTCAGGAGTATCACTTGTTTTTTCTAAAGGAAGAACCCATTGCAGTACATGATTGTAGTCAGGAGCATTGTGAGGACTTTCAAGTTCAAGACCTTCATGGCTTATATGAAATAGGTTCTCATCTCTGCTGTAAGAAGTATTTTCTTTAAATGGAAGTTCTATTCCATGAGATTTTAAATATTCAATTTCCTGTTTACGAGATTTGATATCCCAGATACGCCATGGAGCAATAACTTTCATATTTGGTGCAAGGGCTTTAATTCCTAGTTCAAATCTCACCTGATCATTACCTTTTCCAGTAGCACCATGAACTATGTAAGCAGCTCCTTCCTTTTGAGCTATTTCAACAAGTGCCTTGGCTATTAGAGGTCTAGCTATAGATGTTCCTAATAGATATGTTCCTTCATACTTAGCTCCTGATTTAAGCATAGGAATTATGAAATCATTAACCAATTCCTCTTTTTTATCAGCAGCATAAAATTTAGATGCTCCTATCTGTAAAGCTTTTTTCTCAACTGCTGCAAAATCATCTTTTTGTCCAACATCTACTGCTACAGCTATAACATCAAAATTATAATTTTCCTTTAACCATGGAATGATAACAGAAGTATCTAATCCCCCTGAATATGCTAAAACAACTTTTTCTTTCATTTTAATGCCTCCCTTAAGTTTTAAAATAATCTATTTTTAAGTTTATTTATCACCAAAATATTTTTGGATAAGTTTATCATAAGTTCCATTTTCATTAAGTACTTTAAGAGCTTTATCTATTTCATCAGCAAGAGCTTTATTATCTTTTCCAACAGCTATTGCATATTCTTCTTTAGCTACATCTGTATTAATAAGTCCTAACTCGTTGTTTTGTTTAGCATAATTTTTAGCTGGTTCAGAATCTAAAACTACAGCATCTACTTTTTTTGCTTTAAGAGCCATTATTGCTTCAGCTGCTCCATTGTATCTTTGAACTTTGACTCCTTCTATTGCACTTACAGCAATATCACCTGTATATCCAAGAATAACTCCTACACTATATCCAGCAAGCTTGTCAAATGATTCAACAACAGGATTTTCTTTATTGATTAAAATCATTTGATTAGATGTGTAATAAGTTTGTGAAAAGTTAACGAATTTTTTTCTTTCTTCAGTAGCTGTCATTCCTGCTATAATTACATCTAATTTTTTAGCTTGGAGAGCTGGAAGCAGTCCATCAAAAGCTATATTTTTCCATTCAATATCCTTTCCAATTAATTTTGCAATTTCTTCCATAAGTTCTACATCAAATCCAACTATTTTACCATTTTCAAGATATTCAAATGGTTGAAATTCAGCATTAGTACCCACATAAAGAGTTTTATTTTCCTTGGCAAAACTTACACTTCCAACAATCCCCATAAGTAATAACATAACTGCACAAAATAATTTTTTCATAAATTTTTCCTCCTTTTAGTTTTAATATATTTATAATTTTTTAATATATTTTTGTATAAAAAAAAAGACCAGCAAATTTTTTAATGCTGATCTGTTAATATTTTATAAATATAAAATACACAGTGATATGGCTGATGTTTTATTTAATAGAAATATAGCTCATATCTTTAGTTATAAATTGAATTATATTAATCTTCAAAATATTTCTAGGAAATAAACTATTACCTATGCCTTAAAAAAACATCTTTTTTAGAATAAGCCATAATGTTATCAGATTCATTAAAAAAGATAGAATATGCATTTGTAGTATATTTCCTGTTCCTCAATTTTAATGCCTTCAACATGATGACCCTCCTTTTTGTTTTTTAATAAGCTAATGATATCACAACATATTTTTGAAGTCAATCTTTTTTTTAAAAATATTTTTGAAAAATTATTTTTATTTAATTACTTTATCTTTTTTCATTTCAGCTTGAAGTTTTTCTGCAAGTTTTAAATAATTGTCCCATGCAGTATTACGAGTAGTGAATCCAGATTTTTTATAATCTCCAGTTTCTTCTGTTGCAGGCAGTCCTGTAAGATCAAGCATATTTTGAGTAGCTACAACTTTGTTATTAAGTTCGTCCATTTGAATATTAAATCCAATACGAGAATCTTCATCAAAATCTACACTTTCATATTTTGATTGTCTGTAGTATTGTTTTTGTCTAGGAAGTTTGATATCTTCAGGAGAGTCTGCAAATATTTCATCATATCTGCAAGAGATAATTTTTCCATCTTCAACAACAACTTTTAATCTTCCTGTAATCCCTTTTCCCAAGTCTTCAGCTATACTATAAAATTTAGCTTTAGAAGGTTTTTCTGTTTGTGGTGCAAGTTCGGCAGCTAATGGAACCATAGATTGCTGAATACTGTTAGAAGCTCCAGCAACTGTATCAAAATCTCCTGTTAGTCTTTGTTCGTCCATCATTTGCTTTTCAGTTTTTAATACTCCTTGTATCCAAGCAGCACCTTTAGCTTCTCCCATTTTGAAGTTATATGAAGACATACGTTTTGATACATTTTGGAAGTAACGATTATAGTAATTAGGTCTAGTCATTTCATTGAATTCAACTAAAACAATTTTTCCATCTTTTTTTACAACTTCCAAAGTTCCAAGATGTCCTTGACGGAATCTTTTTTCATTTTTGTAATAATCTCCTTTAATGATTCCTAATTGAGGCTGAACACTCCATTCTAAAACTGGTTTTTCTTTTTTTGCCGTTTCTGCAAAGCTCACACAACTTATTATAAGAGCAGCAGCGATAATAATTTTCTTCATTATTCCCCCTTGTTAAAGTTTTAATACTTTAAAATTATACTATATTTTATAGATATTTTAAATATTTTTTTGAAGTTATATTCTTAAAATTTAGTTTTTTAATAAAAAAAGAGTAAGTAAAAAAGAGATTAAATTTTAAAATAACAATTTCAGTATATGACAAGGGCCGTGTGA
>ERZ791743.507-NODE-507-length-35706-cov-19.720849_pt1 | contig 35706 bp, 38 predicted proteins | sample MGYA00509952_ERZ791743 | MGnify/ENA primary metagenome ERZ791743 (study PRJEB30046, sample SAMN00792040) | human gut metagenome | study: EMG produced TPA metagenomics assembly of the A metagenome-wide association study of gut microbiota in type 2...
TCTTTTCCTCTTCCGGTTCGGTGCGTTCCGTCACTGTCGTTGTCCGTACCGATGCGGTCTGTTCCAGTTCGGGCAGGTGGCGTTCCAGCAGGCTGTCCATGCGGTGCGCCGTGGTCGGCAGTTCCACCATGCGTCCTATCAATCTGCGCTTCTCGTGCAGCAGCTTCACTATGGTGTCTATTCTTGCCCTCTGGCTCGGCTCCGTGTAGTATCTCCTCAGCCTTTCCATCACTTCCGTCGTATGGGAACCCCTGCTGTCGTATGCCTTCATGTCGGAGTCGTCCCACAGCATGGCACGGTCCGTGTCGAGAAACAGGGCGATCAGCCCCCTGTATGCTTCGCCGGCGGCTTCACGCTGCATAAGCAGGCTCCGCTCTTCCGCTTCCGCCTCCTCGAATACCCGCTTCTCGTACCATACTGCCATGACCAGCCCCAGTATGAGCATGCCCAGTATGACATATCCCGCAAGGATTTTCAGGTGGAGGGGATAATTATCTTTCTCTGCTTTTTCTTCCATTGCATTATAAGTGCTTGTACAATGCAAAGTTAAGCGGGAAACAGGGGTTTGTCTGTTCAGCTTTCTGTCTTATTATTTCAGTTTTCTGTCATTCCGGTGTTTTTCCCGCAGTTTTGTAGGCGGGGCATTGAAGTTTCTCCGGCAATATTCCGAAAATGTGGACTCGTTTCTGAATCCGTTACGCTCGCTTATCTTGGATATGGGCAGGTCCGTATGAAGAATATTTTCCAGTATTTTCTTTTTTTTCTGTTCGCGGAGCCAGTCCGCTACCGTCATTCTGAACTCCTCCTTGAAATGCGTGCGGAAAGCGGTGTTCGACATATGGCATCGCTTTGCCAGTTCTTCTCCGGTCATTTGCGTGGTTGCCCTTGCCAATACCATTTCACGGAATCCCGAAGCCTTGAAGTCGGGAAGGTAGCGTTCCGCTTCGCGGAAATCGCTCTCACTCATGAAGCTGCCGCCGTTCTGTTTCGGACACAGGAAACGGTCAAATTCTTTTAGAAAAGTTCCCGTCATCAGATTATAGAGAACATTCAGGTGGGGATATTCATCCTCTCTGTTTATTGCCGCATGTATGCGGGCGCACGAGAGCATTCCCCGGCTGTCCTGTACCTTGCAATAGTACATGAAGGTATCCACTACATAGCCAAGCACCTTGTTGTCCGGACAATAGCAGGCAAGGATATACAGGGCGGCTTCCTCCGGGGACACCGGCGACGGGTTTATATGGAAACTGTCAAGTCTGGCTATAAGCCATTGCATGGCGGGTATATTTTTGGAGAGCCGTTCAAGTTCAGCCCATGTCCCGAAACGGTAAATATCCGCGTGCCGTAACGCACGTACCGTTTCGGTCATCCATAAATGCCAACCGGTTTCCCTTGCGGCATTTTCAAGTCTCTCATATAGATTGTTGTTGTCAGTTTTCTTCACTTTTCTGCCCATTCTTGTCAATATAATACCATTCGTCGCTTTCCCAATAGTGGTATTCTCCGTCCGAACCCGGCACTTCTTTCATCTCTCCCTTGTCTGTTACTTTCGCCTTGCCGTTCTCGAATGGGAAGCCGAAGGCGAAGCGGGGCTTGATGACCGTCCTGCCGCTTTCGTCTGCGTACCCGATACGCCCTTGTTTGTCCACGATACGGTACAATCCCTCGCTGACATAATCGTTGCCGTTGTCACATTGAAACACGCCGTAGTGTTTCATGGAACTGCAACCGCATAATAACATTATCGCAATTATCGTTGGAATTTTTCCCATTGTATAAATCTTAAAATATCAGAACCTGAACTGTTATCCTTCTTCCTGCTCATTGACATACTAAGAAAAGCCAAAGACTTATGCCTAAATCAACTTATATTTCCGTCTGAAACCCATCTCTGCTTTTCATTTTCGCAAAAATACTGTTTTTGCAGCAGATAAAGAGCATACGGCACATTGTTTTTCGGCATAACGTAATGATTAAGTGGGCGGAAAACATTATTTTTGTATTCGGAATCCTTTTAATTATAAGTATGACGATTACCGATATATACGAAGCTATGAACGGCAAGGCAGAATCTTTTTCCGAGTGGGCGCAGGCTCATCCGAAATACGGACTGCTGTTTGCAGCCGCACTGCTTGTCCTTTGGCTTGCAGGGTTGCTGCTCCGTTGGAAATGGGCATGTGAGTGGCAGTTTCATGGAAAGCTATGGTTCTTTGATGATTGTAAACCCGAAACACGCCGACGGATTAAGATAGTGCTGGTCAGCGTTCTGATTATCCTCATATTGGTCGATTTCTTTGTATGGAGGTGAGAGCATGGATAAGGACAATCGGAAATACCGGTTCTGCTTCATCGACTATATGTGGTATGTAGCCGAAAAATGGAGCGAGTGGGAACATAGCAATCTCAATGGGAGAATGTTGCTTTTCCTATGCTGGCTGTTTGCCATAACCATACCGCTTGGAATACCGTTGATGTTTCGCTTTTTCAGTTGGATTGTCGTCCTTGTCATCGTAATGTTGTTCTGCCTTCTGCCCTCCATATTCTGCAAGCTCCGTTACACAGCCGGACGTCGGAAAGTAATCAGTGAACATTACCGGGATATGAAACATATTGGCAGGAGACTTGCTGAAATTCTTCTTATCTCCATCGCATTGGCGGTAGGGAATGCCGTACTGATGTTTTACCTCGGATTTATATATAGGGCATGACAATACCTGCCGCTACAGCCACTGCAATGACAACGGCATAGTACACCGCTATCGCTTTTTTCCAATACAGAGGACGCAAATCAAGTTCTTCCCGGATTTCCATTCTCCAGTTAGAAGGTTTGAGCTGAAAGTCGGAGGTGCACCATATTGCTACAGCTGCCCATCCGGTTAGAATGGTGAAAATTATTTTCTGACCGTTATTCGGTTCATCTTTTAACGTAAGTAATGTCACCAAAATTAATGAGAGATAGGGAAGGCAGATTATCCCGACAGCCCGACGCTCCACCCAATCATGCACGCCTTTCCTTCGCAGCATATCGTAGGCAAGGATGTATGCGGTTTTATGTATCATCGCAATCAGACGAAATAAATGAGGTCTTCTTGTTTCTGCTCTTTTCATGCTTTTGTAGGTTTTAAAATTCCATATCTTCCGTCCATTCCAAAGAATCCACCGGACAAAGTTCTACTTTCTTCATTTCGTACCAAACGGTCAGCAATACCCTAATGCTGTCAGGCGTATATCCTTTAATCCATGTACATTCCGCAAATATCCGTCTGCCGTCTCTGATTTCCTCGATGGTGGCATAGTCCTGTAACCCTGCACGAAACTCTCCATCCATGTCCGTCTTCCTTACTTGCATGGTATAGACCGGTTGCCCGTAACGGGTCGTGTGCTCGCCTTGGTCAATCAGACGCTGCAAGGCTTCATTGGGTGTTTCCTGACGGGCGCCTATGGCAAAACGTAGTGAAAGGTAATCCCTCCACCTTTGCGGTACTTCAGTCCGCTCATTTTCCAGCGGCATTGTCTTATCGGAAAAAGCGGGAAACACAATGTTCGCCGCCACCACCATAGCCACGATAACTGCCCAATAGACCACTATTGCCCGTTTCCAATAACGGGGACACTCACGGAGTTCCTGCCGGACTTCCTTGCATATCTTCTTGTCGTCCCAAAATCCCAAAGGGATGGCCGACAGCAGCACCGCCAGTCCAGCCAGACCGTAGAAGACTACCTTCTGCGGCACGTTTACCAGATGTACATACCCGTCTTGTCCCCTTGCCGCCAGAAATGTGCCGACCAACAGGACGAATTCCGGGAGGATGCTCAGGAAGTATATTCCGGCAGCTAATGCTTTTCGCTTCCTTCTATTGTTCCATTCCGTGAAATACGCGTATGGAATTTTATGCAACATCACCAATACACGGAAAAATCGGCTGAAAATATTTCTTTTATTTGTCATTTGAGTATTTCAGTTATCCATTTCAGTGCAGTTCTTAATAAAACCATTCTTCCATTTCGCTCAATTACAAATATATATCATAAGGAAGAAACTTCGGAATATTCAGCTTTCTTTTTTTCTATGGTATGCTCAAAAGCAGTTTTTGCGGGTGGTTGTTTGGGCGTTCCCTTTAGGTATGGTTTTCCGTCCTGCCCGAAAGTTTCCCGGCGTTTAACCGTTAGTCAGGAACTGAAAAGCAAAACCAAATGCAATAGAAAATCAGACAAAGCCAATAACGTAAGAATATGATTAGCGACAGCACAAAATGTACCAGCAGGATTTTTCCGTTGTACTTGAATCGGTGGCAGACGGATATGACGACACCGAGAATGTCCCAACCAATCGCCACCCGGCACCCCAAGGCATAGTTCTCGAAAGATTTACAAATCCAACCAAATTCTCCTTCACCTATCGGGTAAAGTTCAGGATGCTTCGCGAATTGTATGTAATCACTGATATGCGCCCATAACAGAAACAAGCAACATAGCCCCCACAATATTCTTAATACGAATCGCAATTTCATCTTGTTTTATTTATCATTTCAGGTTATCGTGAATGGTCTAACTCGATGTACCAGCCTTCCTTGACGGGCTTGTACAACGTGGTGTCGTTGTACGTCCTGCGGTAAATCTCGTTCAGGTCGCCGTGTTCGGTGATACGGATGTTCCGGCGGCTTCTCAATCCGGGATCGTAAACGAAACTCTTGGATGTTCCCGCATCCACGATGCCGTGGGAATAGTACGGCATAACGAGGCTCACATATACCGAATCCTCCGTTTCCCATTCCCTGCGGTCAACAAGGACAAGACCGCATCCAATCTCTGACAACAGGGAATCGAGCTGTATTCGGTCAGGCTTCAGCAGCCCATATACCGGGAGGTCTTCTTCGTCATTTGATTCATGGGATGTATCGCTTTGCTCTGTTGAATCAAATATAATGACCTCTTCCGGAGAAAGCGGCGGATAGTGGAAACTGCCTTCTGAACTCTCTGCCATGATTTCGTACACCTTGCGGAACGCCGCCTCGTGCGTGGCGAAGTGGCGTATCATTTCCTCGTCGCTCGGCGGCATGGGCGGCTCGCAACTCACGACGGATACAGCCGCCAACAACAGTGCTATGACAGAATTCTTCATTCTATTTATTGGGTATGTTGCTGGTTATTCAAAATTCCGTATCTTCCGTCCATTCCAGAGAGTCCACCGGACAAAGCCCGGCGTTATTCACTTCGTACCACCCGGTCAGCAGTACCCTTATGCTGTCCGGCGTATATCCCTTGACCCATGTACATTCGACAAATTTCCGGCTGCCGTCTTGGATTTCATCAAAGGTGGCGTGGTTCAGTAATCCCACACGGAACTTTCCTCCCATATCTGTCTCCCTTACCTGCATGACATAGACCGGTTGCCCGTAGCGGGATGTGCGACCGTCCTGATTGATCAGATATTGCAAGGCTTCGCTGGGTACTTCCTGACGGGCTCCTACCGTGATATGCAGTGCAAGGTAATCCCTCCACCTTTGCGGAACTTCCGTCCGTGTGTTCTCCACCGGCTCCGCCTTGCGCCCGTCTATCCGCATCAGTATGCTTGGCAACAGGTACATTTCGGCAATAATCAGAAAGCCGAGGGAGAACAGGAAGAAGTAACATCTGAAGGGGCTGAACCTGCGTCCTTCGTAGTGCTGCATGACCGCTTCCCTTCGTGAAAACGGGTATATCCGACCATTTGATAGATAGTGGAGGATTGCGACGATTCCGGCTATCATGGCGACTGTAAACCACTCAAATACCGTGGAGCCGAAAAGGAAATGAGCGGTTGTAAGGAAGATCGGCTCATAGATAAATATCATGCTGCAAAGCATCAGCATGGACTCCCCGTCGGGGCGTCTTGGCTCGCCCTTGTAATGCCACTGTGCCATTTCTCCCAACCAGAACAGGTAGTCGAAGAAATAATAGCGCCGTTGTCGTTCTTGCTCCTTATATTCCCGTTTCTTCATTCTAAACATAATATTTGGTGGCTAACCGACCTTTAGGGGAGGTTGAGCCATTTATTATAAACTTATTCTAATTTTATATCACTTATCAGCCTGAAAAGTCTTTCATCAAATACCAACTTTTGGTTAAAGAACAATTCTTTTTTGAATGTCATTCTTTTGTCAAATACCAAGCACCTTTTTTCATTTTCTTCTGAGTTATGATATTTCGTCCAGTCAATAATACCAGTATCCGGCAACGGTAAATTGCCACATTTGATTTTACGATTGCCGGTAATCAAAAATATCGGGGCTGTTCCGTACTTTTCTATTTCGGGGGACATATTTATTTGTAAAAACTCACTTATAACATACAGGCTCCCTTTCTCATATTTAATTTGCAAGATTGACTCCGTTTTTCTTGAAGATGCCCAATTTTCGTAATGTATGTAAGCCAAATCAGAATTCAAACTATCACAACTCATAAAATATGATACGGAAGGGTATAATATGTTTTTGAAAAGATAGGTGCTATCTCCATCACAAACAATAATGTCCGTGTCCGTATATGAATATTTTTGACTATATACGGTATGAAACACAAATAACAGTATAAGTGATATAATTATAGTTCTCATATTGTTTATAATATGTAGTTATATACGTTTTCCACTGTATATTTTCGCTCATTTACAAATATATATCATAAGGACGAAACTTCGGAATATTCGATCTTCCTTTTTTCTATGGTATGCTTAAAAGCAGCTTTTGCGGGTGGTTGTTTGGGCGTTCCCCTTCGGGTCGGGCTTTCCGCTGCAAGTCCTCGCTGTACTGTGGGCTTTACCCTGCAATCCCTAACGCTTTAAAATTAAGATAAAAATATATATACTTTTTCATGGTTATCAAATAATTTTTCTTATATTTGACTAATTGAATTTCAAAACACAAAGACTTTATGGTTGCATTATTTAACAATGTCGTATAAATGATTTCCGAAGGCTTTGGACTGGCTTGGAATGAAACCGTTTTTGCATGATCCGACAGCCTTTGGGGTACGAATATGGCATATAATTTAAAAAATATGAAAAATACATTTCCTTTTATTCCTTCTGTACAGGAATCAACACAAAGCTCCTTAAATCGGGATTTGTATGCTCAAAGTCTTGACTTGTACGAAGAAAAGAAGTACATTCAGGCTTTTCATACCTTACTGGATTGCTTGAATCCGGACTGCCGTAAAAAGTTCGGCAATAGTGAGGGAACAGAGTTTCACTTGCCAAACGGCTCTATTGTCATTCATATCCGTATAGAACAGGATATGATACATATTGGGGCTGATTTTTTGGATTTGCCCGAAAAAGGGCGTGTAGCCATGTTGCGGCAGGTTGCAGACTTGAATATCAACAAATTACTTTTGCCCCGGTTTGTAAAAAAAGGCAACCGTCTGAAAATGGAATATTCTTGTCTATTGTCTGAAAGCCATCCGCACAAGATTTATGAGATTTTGCAGAACATCTGCTATATCGGCGACAAATATGATGATGAGTTTTGTTCCAAGTTCCATGCCACAAGGTGCTATAAACCACAAGTTACCGCTCGTCCTGAAGATACACAGAGTCGTGTGTATGATGCGATACAGACTTTAGGTCATAGTGCGTTGGAGGCTGTGAAAGAATATAACGGACAACGCCGTTACGGTTATTCATGGAATATCCTGAAGATTGTCTTTTATCAGATTTCTTATTTTGCGTGTCCGCAAGGGCAGTTGAGCAATGAGTTTGACAAGGCAGTCGATGATATGAACGAGGAACTTCCCGTGCAGGAACTGGTGGCAAAGGGTACTGAGTTTCTCGAAAAATTGCTTGCCATGCCTAAAGAAAAGGTATTGGAGGACATCTATTCGGTAGATGTGCTTATTTCCCCCAAGCGTGCTTCCTCTTTACAGAATATACAGGAAAATTTTGAAGAAGTTTATGAGGAAGCTACCGGAGCTATCCAGTCGAAAGACTTCGAGAGGGCAGCTGTAAGGATTACCTGCAAGTTCTATGAGGCATATTTCTATAATGATATGCAGGATGATATAAACGCCGTACTTGTAAAGGCTTTGAAAGAAGCCGCCGAAAAACCGTTTGAAGAAGCGGCAAATATACTTTACACAGCCATTGACAATATTATGGAAGGAGAATTGGAACCTGATTATGGCGTGTTTGACGCGATGGATAATCCGATAGCAAAACAGATGATGGAGCAGGCTTCTGCCACAGCCACAGCCATGCAGGAGAAAATGACCGAAACAATGGGCAGCGAAGATATACAGGCTATTCAAAAAAAAATGGCTGAAGCTATGGAGCATGGAAATATGGCAGAATATATGAAGCTGGCTGGAGAACTGCAACAGAAGATGATGGGAGGAATGTTTAACTTTTAAAGAAATATCTTATGGAACAGAATATTTATAGTGTCGTTTTTAAGGTAACACATTCCGGTGGCTCCGGCTCTTGCTTTTATCTGAAAGAATATAATCTTTTTGTTACCAACTATCATGTGGTCGAGGGTTTCCATACAGTTGCCATACATGATAATGAACGCAATCCTTATCTGGCGAAAGTTATATTGGTAAATCCTTCGCTTGATATAGCGCTAATGGCTGTTGAACACGACTTTTCCTCTTTGCCGAATCTGAATCTGGCTGCTAATGAGTCGCTCGTCATAAGCAATAAAATCAGGGTGGCGGGCTATCCGTATGGGATGCCTTTCACGGTTACTGAAGGTACGGTTTCAGCACCAAAACAACTGATGAACGGACAGTATTACATACAGACCGATGCGGCAGTGAATCCGGGCAACTCCGGTGGTCCGATCATCAACGACAAAGACGAAGTGGTCGGCATTACCGTAAGCAAGTTTGCCGATTCGGATGCGGACAATATGGGATTTGGTATTCGGGTTGAATCGCTCCGCAAACTCTTTGATTCACTCGACGGACTGGAACGCGACAGCTTTCAGGTTCAATGCGACAGTTGCGACAGCCTGATTGCCGAGGAGGAGGAGTTTTGCCCCTCATGTGGTGAAAAGTTGCCGGAGGGCGTGTTTGAAGAACGACACCTATCCCCGTTGGGCGAGTTCTGCGAGAGTGCGATAGACGAGATGGGGATCAATCCCGTACTGGCAAGAGATGGATATGAGGCATGGCGTTTCCATAAGGGCAGTTCCGAAATCCGTATGTTCGTTTATGACAGGAACTACTTGTTCGCCGTATCTCCTATAAATCTATTGCCGAAGAAAGAGGTAGAGAAGGTACTGGATTATATTCTTGATACCGACTTGTCCCCCTATAAGTTAGGTATTGAAGGACGGCAGATTTACATTTGCTACCGTATTCACCTGTCCGATATTTCAGATGAATCTGAAGACAGAATACGTGAAGAACTGGTACATCTTGCAGAAAAGGCGGATGAAATGGATAATATGATGGTAGAACAGTTTGGTTGCGAATTTTCCGCATACTCCAAACAAGATAATGAATAAGACCAATGGAAGTGATAAACAAACTTACGGCAATGCTTGGAGGCGGAGCTTGCCCTTCGGAATTTGACGGAAACAGAATTTCAAAACTTGTTGCAAAGGCGAACAAGTTGCAGACACCGAAAGCTATTAAACTCTATGCAATTCGCAATGAGATTTTTGACGGCACATATTACCGGGTTTTTGCCTGTCCGCTGAAAGAACAGGCGATTGACGAACAGACGATTGCGAGTATAAAAGAGGATATTGATACGCTTGAACTCGGACACCTGCGCTTTAATGCGGTAGGCGGTGGAACCGTAACACTGAATATAAAGAATGAGTACGGGCGTTTCAGCACGAAAGACAATGATTTGGATGCGGTGCAGACCATTAGCAACAGATACGAGGGCATTGTGCTGTTTACCTATGCTGACAGCAAACTGGCAAATCTGGATTGCAGCACTGCCTTTATCGGATATGACAGCAAGTACGGATTCTTGTCTATCATTCCCATAAAGAACAAGGAGGTCGGATGTCAAAGTACGGTTGTGCAGGACTTTAAGGATGTGAACCCGACAGGCGATGCAGAAGAAGACCGGAATATTCCTGCTGGTTTCAGAATGTATAATAAACTTATGCGCTACCTGCTTTACGTGATGATTGCCGTAGCTATCATCTATTGGTTGTTCTTTAAATAATACAGATGTTATGAATGCAACACAGATTATCATTATTGTTGTCGCATTGTTGGTGATTAAGCTGATTCAGGTGCTAATGAAAATGAAGTACCAGAAGCAGACACCACTAAGTGCCATATTCGGACGCTTTGCAAAACTGGCAATGCTGTTTAAGGGAAGTGGGATAAAGATAGATGAAAACGCACACCTCTCCGAAGAAGAACTGCGCAAATACAGTCTTGGCAATCTTTATGCGTACCAGCAGCAGGGCACGCTGAACACGTTCAGTACGGGTGTCGGTGCGTCTGTCCGTGAAATCATTTTAGGCGAGTATTTCGGCATAAAGGACAGGGATAGTGCAGTAGAGTGTCTGCAATGGCTTGTACAGGCTCCTTCGCAAATGACTTTCCAATATGCTTTCGCAGCGTTGCAAGAAGGAGGCGGCAAGGCAAGTCAGGACTGGATTTATGCGAATGAAGAACTGAAAGAGCATACCGACTTCCGAGAAGAATGTCTGTCGAAGCTCGAAAAACTCGAAGAACACCGTGCCGATATTATCAACGACGGTGTGGCGGCTTCAGAAGAAGAAATCGGTCGCTTGGGTGTGCTGGCGTGGGATGCGGGACGGCTGAATTTTATCGGTCGCCTGTGCTTCGAACAGAAGTACATTTCCGAATCCGAATGTATGGAGTGTATCAATGCCGCCTACGAAATGACTAAAGACGCTTATTCGGGCTGGCGTGATTATGCGCACAGCTATGTGTTGGGGCGTACCCTTTCGATGGGTTCTACCAACATGATAGGGCTGGCTAATGATTTGCTGACAAATCCTAAAAGCCCTTGGAATTATATCAAGTGGTAATTTTACAATAAGGCAAGCCTCGTTATCGGGGCTTGTTTTTTGTCTGTATGCCCGTTGCCCTGCGTTCCACCCAGTTTCATACACCTTTTCTCTTTAGCATTTCAAGACTGAGCGTAAAGGCGATTTTGTGCATCATCGTAAAAGCCCACCAAAAGCGTCTTATGCGTGAAATCATGTTCCTTTCGTTTTTTATATCTTATATGTTACCGCATACACGGCAAATCCTATCGTAAGTACAAGATAAATGCCTATCAGCACCTTGCATCTTGACGGATGAAAATAAAATTCCCGGCTGACTTCTTCAAACGTCTGTTCGGTATTGAAGACGGGTTTGTAGTTTACGGCAAGGGCAATATCCGTTAAAGACAGGACAAACACACCGTAACCGATGAAAAAATCCGTAAGGCTGTCGCCCAGTATGGTTGTGCCGTTCTTTACGCACAGGTTCAGTGCGGACAGCAGCCATACTATCTTGGGAAACAGTACACCTGCAAATCCGGCTGTGGCAGGATTGCGCATCTTCTCTTGCAGCAGACGGTATATATGGATGAAAATTACCTTGTCTATTATCATGTCTTTATCTGTTTTAAAATTCCGTATCTTCCGTCCATTCCAAAGAATCAACCGGACAAAGCCCGGCATCTCTCACCTCATACCACCCGGTCAGCAGTACCCTTATGCTGTCCGGCGTATATCCCTTGACCCATGTACATTCGACAAATTTCCGGCTGCCGTCTTGGATTTCATCAAAGGTGGCGTGGTTCAGTAATCCCACACGGAACTTTCCTCCCATATCTGTCTCCCTTACCTGCATGACATAGACCGGTTGCCCGTAGCGGGATGTGCGACCGTCCTGATTGATCAGATATTGCAAGGCTTCGCTGGGTACTTCCTGACGGGCTCCTACCGTGATATGCAGTGCAAGGTAATCCCTCCACCTTTGCGGAACTTCCGTCCGTGTGTTCTCCACCGGCTCCGCCTTGCGTCCGTCTATACGCATCAGTGTGCTTGGCAACAGGTACGCTTCTGCAATCATCAGAAAGCCGAGGGAGAACACGAAGAAGTAACATTTGAAGGGGCTGAACCTGCGTCCTTCATAGTGCTGCATGACCGCTTCCCTTCGTGAAAACGGGTATATCCAACCGCGCCATATACAGTGGAGGATTGCGACGCTTCCGGCTATCATGGCAACTGTAAACCATTCAAATACCGGGGAGTCGTAAAGGAAATGAGCGGCTGTAAAGAATATCGGCTCATAGATAAATATAATGCTGCAAAGCATCAGCATGGACTCCCCGTCGGGGCGTCTTGGCTCGCCCTTGTAATGCCTCTGTGCCATTTCTCCCAACCAGAACAGATAGTCGAAGAAGTAGTATTTCCGTTTTTTGGATGACTGACCTCTCATGTGATTGTTGTCTTTTTAATAAGTCGTACAATATATAACCACTAAAATGATGATTAAAATGGTCATAAACACACCTTTCCAGAAACGGTATGTCCTTTCTCCAAGCGTGTTTACCAGTTCCCACCCGACGGAAGTACGGGGTTCCCAAGCCCATTTCCAGTTGAGTATAATGCCCAAAAGTACGAACAGGAATGCCCCGATGAATATCAGGAAGACATACTGCGGATGTTCGCCCAGCCATCTGTCTATTTTCTCCGACACATTATCCATATCAAGGCACTATTTCATAAACTGTTCGTTCGTTGTTCCTGAAAATGGTCTGCTCAATCTGTTTTCCTACCTTCACGATACTATCTATGTCTGCATTGACTTTCAGGCTAAGGACGGGAGCGTATTTCAGATGTCCGTAATCGACCGGAGTATTGTTATAGGTTGTTTCGACAATAGGATAATTATGTTCCTTTGCGAACTGTTTCAGTGAATCCAGATAAGGAAGCTGTTCCTTGCTCATGGCTTCAAAATCAATGTAGAACTTTCCGTTTTCCTGCATGAAGTAGATGCAGTCCGTACCGTTTCCGCAAATACCCGTAAAGTCAAACTGAGTCCGTCCGGCTTGTACGTTTCTCAATATTTCGGGCAGCTTGTCGATCGTGATGCGTGCGGCTCTCGGAACGGCAATCCCGACGCTTTGCAACTGGGTTGCTTGTTTGCCCGTATTTCTGCATCCAGACGCTCCAAGAGCGAGTGATAGCAGCCCCAATGCTAAAATCTTGGTGTTCATGCACAATATTATTTAGTGTTGTTGTGTTCGTTAATCGTGTCATTGCCTGTTTCTACTTTCAATCGCTCATTTAAAATGGCTCTGTCTGTTGCATTGCTTATTTTTCGGGGTATTGACCGGGTATCTTCTATGTATTCTTCTACCACTTCTCCGAACACCTTGTACATATAAGACAGCACAATCAGTATAGCCAATACTGCCAGTATCTTTTTTATCGGGTTATAGCGTCTAAACAGGAATATGACAAGTGCGGAGAGGATATAGGATATATACAGACCTGCCGTGTAGCGTGTCCTGATACTGTATTCATTGGCGAGTTCACGTATCTCTGCTTGCGTGTCCCATGCCTCGTCTGCATATTGGTACAGCAAGACTTTTTGTATATATATCAGGCTGTCCTTGCTTGTTGTCGGTTGCGATGTGTAGGTAAGTTCTACTCCCATGCTGCCCAACCGATATTTGCTGGATGCTTCCGCTGCCATCGTATCGGGTAGCATGGAGAGGTACATACGGCAAGTGTCCGTAGCGGCATCGAAAGCGTTTTTCAGGGAGTCCAGTTTGTATGTAAGTCTGGCTTTCGATAGGAGCATGGGCATATCGTTCTTGATGGTATTAAAGTAGGAATGATACGTTCTGTTATTGTCAATATCTCTTGGAACATTGTCCGTCATTTCCAGTTTCAAGCAGACATACTCCTTCTTCATTTGGGGATAGACGAACCAGTCGCAATAATAGACCATAGCGGACAGCGGAATGACAAGCAGTAGTCCGATTCCCAGTTTACGGACAAATTCTTTCCATGTCTGTACTTTCAGTTTGTCAAAGGCGAACAGGGCGGCAATTCCTATGCTGTATGCTACCGAAGCCGTAAAAGCGCTTGCTCCCAGTATGAAGAAGTATTTCAAAGCCTTGTATGTTTCCAAGACATCGAACACATCGTATTCGATTTTGTGGAATTTATCAACAAGCACAACAAAGGAGCATACAAACAAAATAGCGAGCGTGATGATGAAATATTTGCACAGCTTTTTCAATAAGTCCATATTGTCAGAGGTTTAATTGTTATTTTATCGTTTTCCGCATAAAGTTATCAAATCCCATTGAATTGCAGCAATATATCCTATTTTTTTTGTTTAATTTTATAGTCGATAAAAATTCCGAAGGCATATCCCGGAATAAATGCCAGCAGAACAGATACACTTAATACGATAAGCATAAGCAGTCCCCATAGCCAAAGTATCAGCATGGTACTTATAATCTTGCTTTCATACAAGATGAATAAGTTTGTCAGCAAAAACAGACCTCCCATATAGGCTTCTATAATGAGCAGGATGATGTCGGATGCGGCAGAGCCTGATGTTACCCACAAGAGTGAAGAACCGAATATGATTTGAATTATCACATCAGACAGCAGGACTTGCAGAAAGGCTACCAGTATGGCGAAAATTATTTTTTTCATCTTTCTGATTATGAGTTTCATTCCTGACCGCACACGACGAAAATGCAGATAACATCATCGGCTTTTCAGGCAAATCATAGCTAATTATCCTGCTCTCCAAGTCGGGATGTTGTCGTTCTTGCTCCTTATAGTCCCGTTTCTTCATTCTAAACATAATATTTGGTGGCTAACCGACCTTTAGGGGAGGTTACGCCGTTTGCTATCTACCGTTGTTTGATTTCTTTCGTTTAATATGTCTTTGAGTCAAAACAATCAAAAGAGTTGCGATACATCCTAAAGTAAATCCTATGAATCCCCACAAACAAATAGCTAATCGCACATCATCGTAAGATAGTATTTTGAATATCATTTCGGAAAAAGATTCATACAATGGAGCAGTATCGCAATAGTCAATAAAAGCATACAGAAGCACATATAGGCAACCCATCACAAAACCTGCAATAGGTAGTAATATATGTGCTTTGTTTATTCTTACTTTCATTGTTTCTTCTGATTTATGAGGATAAATAATGTTTGACAGCGTTCCGCTTTAAGCGGTAGTAACTGTCTTTTTAATAAGTCGTGAAATAGATAACTGCCAGAATGATGATTATGAGTACCAGCGAAACGGCGTGCCAAAAGCGGTAAGAGGTCGGTCCTAAAAGTTCTAACCAATGATACCCGACCCAACTTTTAGGCTCATAAGTCCATTTCCAGTTTAAAATATTGCCAATCAGTAAAAAAACAAATACTCCGATAAATATTAAAAAGGCAATATCATGATTCTTGTCTAAAAAAACAGATATTTTCTCCGAAAAGTTAGATATAGATTCTTGCATACTATTTCTTTATTTTATAAATGCTTTGACGGATAATCACCATTAATGGATGTTATATGCCTTTTCGAGTTATTACAATATCATCATACATCAATAATAAAGGCTGACCGTCTGGTTTATATTCCCTCCAATTTTCAATGCTTGGGTCTTCATAATCCATCATTAAATGATAATAGTTATATATTCCACGACTTTTTGGTGGCAAATCCGGAAGGCTATGTATGTCATAGCATCCGACATTTTCCAGCCCTTTTTCTTCTATCAGTTTCAACCATCCTAAAGCTTTGTCTATTTGTTGAATATAGGAAAGTTCCTGTTTATTGCCATTTTTCAAAGCATCAACAGTTTTAATTCGTTCTTTTTGTAATAACTCAATAATATCTTTCATTCATTTTTAATTATTAACAGGTAATGTTTAGTGTCTAACCGACTGTTCAAGGAAGATTAAACCTCTTTCCGACATCAAGCGGAATATTTACCGAATGACGACGATCCAGCGAATCCGAATAAAGCCTGACTCTTAGGGAGTCGCCCGAAATGAGCTGTCTGATAAACTTCCGCTGGCGTGGGGAAAGTGAAGATGGAGTAACCCGCCAACGGGATTCCTTATGTTTTCGGAACATTGAGGCAACCGTATCCTCAAACAGTTTCTGAAATTCAGGATTTTTATAAACAAATATTCGTGAATTGACGATGTAACGGTTGGATTCTTTTGGAAAAATGGATTCAGAATTACGCAAATAACTTCCTATAGAGTCTTCTTCAACTCTATACAAAAGAACCCGACTCCATCCTTTGGTAGGATTTTCTTTAAATCTGTATCCGGCTTCATAAGCATAGCCATAATAAGAAGGACCAAGTACATATAACCTTTGGAGGCTGTTATTCTGTATGACAAATTCGGCAGGAATTTCTATCCACATCAGTTTGTTCTCTTTGGAAGAGTAACCGAAAACCGGATAGTGGGCTGTACGGGTTTGGACAATCTCATACTCCCGAATCAGATTCTGCCGGATTATTCTTTTTATCGTTTCGGGAGAAAACATGGAGAATACAATCGGTTTTTCGGATAAGATACTGTATTCTACATTCTTGCTTTTCTGTTCTGTATCCAGTCTGTCTATATTTTCCTCCCTGTATTCTGTTAAAATAAAATCATCGTATTTTTCTGAATAGCCAAATCGGGCATAGCCGATACGGAACATATGACCGTCGCAATATGGGATTCTGATTATAAATCCCTTGTCAGAGACTTCAACGCCTATATCCTCTTCAATCGGGCAGTTGCCTGACAGCGGGAAGACACTTTCTCCTGCCGCCCTTCCGTCCTTGGTGAGTTTCACATACACAGCGGCAGGTCTCCTGCCGTGTTTGTCTATAGCAGAATCTACGGATACGGTAAGTTCGTTGTTTTTGCCAAACAGATTGTATCTATACAGCGTTACAATATCCTCCTCTTCCTTCATGTCATTCGTTATATTGCCATGAAAGATGATAGAGTCCCTGTCGGTTTGCCCTTTTATCATTAGAAAGGGGGACAACACCAATATAATGCAAAAAAATATTCTCATCAAAAATAGATATGTAACACTATCTGCAATTATTTACGGTTACGGTTTTCACGACTGTCTTCTCCTCATGTCTTGACAGGCAGTCCTTCCATTCCGCTCGATTACAAATATATGTCATAAGGACGAAACTTCGGAACGTTCGGTCTTCCTTTTTTTCTATGGTATGCTCAAAAGCATTTTTTGCTGATGAAATCCACCCTCCCTTTAGATATCGGGTAAAATTCAGGATGCTTTGTGAATAATATGTAGTCTTCGACATGCACATATACACAACAGCAAGTAACATAAGCTCCACAATATCCTTAATACCAATCTTAATTTCATCTTGTTTTGTTCATCATTTCAGGTTATCGTGAATGGTCTAACGTTCTGGTCGCCGTGTTCGGTGATACGGATGTTCCGGCGGCTCTCAATCCGGAATTGTAAACGAAACTCTTGGATGTTTCCGCATCCACGATGCCGTGGGAATAGTACGGCATAACGAGGCTCACATATGCCGAATCCGCCGTTTCCTATTCCCTGCGGTCAACAAGGACGGGCTATAAATGTTAAATCCTGTCCGATTTACCGAAAAAAGTACAGCGTGCCGTTCGTAATGTACCGCACTTTTTTATATTTGCCTAAGAGACAACTGAATGTAGTGTGTATCTATTGAAAATGAAAGTGAAATAATCATCCATTCCAAAAACAAAAAATATGAAGATGATAAGAATAGCTTTTGCAGTTTTATCGACAGTGTTTTGTCTGGTAAGTTGTAATAATGAATCTCAACGAATACCCATTTATGTTGAGCCGTGGTATAATTCTGAACCTTTTACAATTCAAGTGGGGAAGTTTAGCGATGTGCTGAAAAGTGAAGATGTAAAGAAACTGCAAAGCACGGCTGATGTAATTCGTGCAGAAATAGATAATACTCCCATTGAAACGCTCTATGTATTGGCGATTAGATTTTATGACTTAGGGCAAAAAGATGATGCCGTTTATTGGTTTTATACGGCACAGTTCCGCCGAAACCTTTACGCCCGTATGATAGAAAATGTAGGGGGTGTAGGAGAACCTGCATTTGAATGTCGGCAGGCGCAATTGGCATTCAATAAACTGTCAGGGAAATGGATTAACGGTTATGCAGGTGGTGTACCGGATAAATGGCTTGAAATTCTTGCTCAAGTTATTGATGAAGGTCCCAAAAGCGGCTATGTCGGATTGGCTTATCCTGAACTTACCTTTAAGCCGGAAACAGAACAAGCTGCGGTAGCCGAAGAAATAGCGAAAGAATTATCTGAACTGCGACAATATATTATAGACAATCGGGAAGAAATGGCACAAGCCCGTAAAGAAAATGGAATAGAAGGGAAATATTGATTGAATCTGAAAATAGGATATAGATAGACGACCATAAGATGAATATAAACTGGAGAATAATAATTCCTATCGTTCTTTTATTGATTTATGCTTTAGAATTGGCTAATAAATTAATGAAGATGAATATGGAAAAAGCAATCATGGTTGTAGTCAGCTTATTGCTTTATATATCAGCATGTTGTGCCAACGTGTTTGCTGGCGGTGACAGAAATCCCGGATGGGCATATTTGCTCGGAGGATGGATTGAAATCTTTTTGGTAAAATGGCCTTCAAAGCTTTTTTATATGGCATGGCTGGCTAATATCACTTATGGATTTTCTATTAATATGTACTTGTCGGGAAAGAACACTTCATCATTATATGTACTTATTATAGTCAGCATATTATTGGCTATGCTTCCGTTGTTTTTTAATAATCCGACATTCGTAGACCCGGAACGGGGCATTGAAAGCACTCTTGGAGTTTTTCATTTGTCAATAGGTTATTATTTTTGGATAGGTAGCTTTTTGACTTTGTTATTGGGCGAAATCGCATTGTTTGTATTAAAAACGAAATAGGATGAGTCACTATAATCTACTTCGTATTTTTCCATAAATGCAATCCTTTTCAAAAAGCAGTTTGTTCGGGTGATTGTTTGGGCGTTCCCCTTCGGGTCGGGCTTTCCGCTGCAAGTCCTCGCTATGCTGTGGGCTTTTCCCTGCAATCCCTAACGTGGATGAAAGGGCTTTCACTGTCTTGCGCTTGCACCTTGGCGCACGGGCTGTTCCGTCCCGGCGTCCGTTTCCGACCACTCCGGCAGCCGACCTTATTCAACGTAGTATTCTATAATATCTTTTATCAGCAACTCTTCTCCTTGTTTCCATAGTTTCCAGCCTTGTTCACCCTTTATTGTATCGCCTTGTACCTCAAACGGTCTTCTGACTTCCGTATTGTCCTTGAAGCAGACTACTGCCACCATGCGAAGATAGTCTTCCCAAGAGATATAGTAGGTGTCAAAGTCATGCGTTCTTTTCGCTGGAATACCATTTATCCGCATGAGGCTGCGGTTGCGTTGCATCCTGTTTCCATGCACCATAATCTGCCCGGGGAAACAGTTGATCCATGCCGTTTTTCCGCTTTCCTCGTTCAGTACAATTTCAGCCCTTCCCGCCGTTAAGCCCAATACTCTAAAACGGAGCATGGGAAATGTGTAGATCAGACTTTCCGTCTCTTCTAAGTATTCATGTATGTTGCTCCCGGATCTCCATGCCAAGGGCATTAACGTGTCTGATTCCGAAGAGTAACGATAGTAATATCTGCCATCTTTGCATGAAGCGTTATTCTGTCCGTCCTGCCATTCCTGCGGATGGTCATCCTTCCTTTTCCGCTCGGCAATATCCTTGTCAAACGGATACTGATGCAGTGCAATGCTATCTTCCGGCTCCTTGCACGTTGCTGTCCGGTATAATGGTATGACGGGGTTCTGCTCGGCTATGACCTCCATGAATCCAATACCCAAAGGAGCATATAATCCATTCTTGCGTTGGAACTGGAAGTGATTGCCTTGTATGAAAAGGGAGGGAAAATCATCGGAAGCATTCCCCGTTATTATATCTGCTTCGCTGATAGCATCCGCTGTCCGTTGGTTTTGTTTACAGGAAGATATGCAGACGGACTCATTGTCTGTCGGAGACATAGGCGGCTTGCAACTCATGACCGATGCAGCCGTCAAAAGTAGTGTTATGATGATTGTCTTCATTTCAGCTTAAGCCCCACCTTCTCCATGCCACGTGCAGGTTTGGGTATTATCTTGATAGTTATGCTGTATCCATTGCCCTGATTTCTCACCGTCGGTGTATTGTCCCTCAATGGTTATATAGGGTTTGCCCTCCCATGTTGATTCTACACGATACGAACCGTTGAGTTTTCCATTACGGTAGTGGCGTGTAGTCTTGCTGCGTATTGCGCGGCCGTCCTCGAAGATTTCCCATTCCTCGCCATCTTTTTCCCCGTCGATATAATGAGATTCAAAAATCTGTTCACCCGTCTTGTTGGCAAAGCGACGTTCCCGCCCGTTCTCCACACTCTGTTTGTACTCCTTTTCAATCTCTATTTTTCCGTTACGGAAATAGGTCTTTACAGTTCCGTCTATCTTGCCTTGCAGCATGGGTGCTTCCTTTCGGGGAGTAACGCCGTCTTGGTAGTATTCCGTGAATGTTCCGTTACGCTTGCCCTTGACATATATGCCCGACTCACGCAATACCCCGTCACGGTAGCGGCGATAGTCTCCGTTTATCATGCCGTCTGAAAGTTTCACGTGTTCCTCGTCAAGCCCTCGTATAATGCGATATTTTCCCTGCAACGGCCGTTTACTGTCTTTTTTATAATATACCGTGCGCCGTGCGTCATCCGTTAGGGTCTGCAAATCATTCCATTCTACTGTTCGCTGTGCGGCAACCGTGCCGCAAAGCAACAAAAAAATGTATAGTGTCAATATTCTATTCATTGTATTTTTACTTTTCGAGGTTGATAATGGTTTTGGTGAGGAACAGCGTTAAGCTATTGGCTCAACCTTGTTATAAACTTATCTTATTCCTTTCAACTCCTCTTTCATTTTCTCTTTTAAGTAGAAGAACAACAAAACATGCCAACACAAATCAAAGGAAAATACGGCTTCTTCCTTTCTCCCTAATGCCTGATAGAACTTACATACATTACGATAGGCTATAAAAACAAATACAAGATAGATAGGCGCCAGCATACAAAGACTTAATACCAAGACACAGACAGCTATCAGTGAATTTCTACAATAAGCTTTGTATTGTATCAATGCTTCTTCGTAATCGGAATTTTCCCAATAACCGAATGTTTTCAAATCATCAACGCTCCAGCCTCTTTCTTCCAATAATCTAATAGCATAATCACGAATCTCATCATCATAGCCGTAACGCTTATAATTTTTCACTACATCAATTAGCTTATCATTGTCAAATCTCTTTAGGATGTCAGAATCTTCCATAATAATTTGTTTTATTGTTTATAATGGTTTGGTGAGGAACAGCGTTTAGCTGTTGGCTCGACCTTGTTAGCAAAATATTATACCCATTCTAATATTGGGTTAGGTCTATGAACAAGATACTGTTTATTACCCGGAATTGAAAATGTTATTCCTGTAATGCAATTTCGTTCAAGCTCCTCTTTTAGTTTGTCAGATATATAAATCATCCATGAAAAGTAGGGTATTTGAAACAAATCCATTGAGAAATCAAAAGAACGATTAAAATATATCTTATCAACTCGTTCAAACTCCCAATACTCCTCAGACAAAGCAGATATTTGTTTTTGATTTTTTTCTCTTAGCTTTGCCGTTTGAGATAACTTACTTATCATTTCCGATATAGTTCTGTTATGTATAGGCAAGTTTTCTACATCTTTTCTATCTCTGGCCAAGAGATATTCTCCTGCGTTTGTTTTTATCCGAATATTGGATTTTTCATAATCAATCATTCCTAATATATCATTTTGAATATAGGTAAAGTCATAATGTAGAGCATAATAGTTGGCATCTACTTTATTCCTTTTTTTAGGCATATAAACATCTACATTAAAAAACCGATGTTCGGGCAAACAGTAATGTTCAATGATATTTTTGACTTTTTCTGATATACACAACTTATCTATTGGGCTGAGGATAAAATCATTAAGTCTATTAAATTCTACATCATCATAAATCCTAATTTCAAGATTTAAGTCGGGAATTTGTTCTGGATATGCACCATTCTCTCTGATATACATCAACAAAGAGAATTCCGGCGACTTTTTCCAATAGTTCTTTGTATACTCAGCAGAACTTGTGTCCTCTACTGTTAATACATAGTATTCTTTGTTCATAGACTTTCTATTTTGCTAATGTTTGGCAGATAAACCGCCTTACCTTAAATGTTTCATCTGTTTGTTATCAACTTATATTTTGTCTGACAACACCATGTTCATAAGCCAATCTTTCATATTCTTTTTGCATATTGGTCAGAACATTCTCAATTTCTTTTAAGGAAACTTCTTGTGGTACATTTATGGATATGAATGAAGGGAGATTAGAAATCTCTACCTTGCATCCCATATCAAACAGTTTATCTCTAACTGTTTGCATACGTTTATCATTAAAATGTACTCTCAATGTACTATTTCCAGAGGGTTTCACAATGGATTGAAAATGATATTCGCCATTTTCTTTTGTAACGCAGATCTCATCACCCAAACTGATGCCATAGGTATAGAATGGCACATTATCGACAATATATGTACCGTTCCCCGTCTTTTTGCACCATAACCCCTCAATAGAAAATGGAGGGTAACCATCCTCATCTTGTTCCAAATGGAATAGCACTTTTATATGTTTGCCTTTTTTCATTAATAAGTTGATAATGTTGGGTGGCTAACCGACCTTTAAGGGGAGGTTTAGCCGCCTGTTATAAGCTACTCTCGTTTCAATATTCTTTTACCTTTACAAGTAAATCCATAAGTAAAAGCCAAGTCTATTGCTTGTTTAGAGCTTTCTATTATGTATTGGCACAAATCAGTATAGTCGTTAAAATCAACTTTATCGAGTATATGTGTATATTTTTCATTAGTTCCTTTGAAGAATGCTTCTTTTACGCAGGAAAGCCCATAGGCTGCTTGCTCGTCATCTGGTATGGGGATTGACATATAAATTGCATATTCTTTATTCGAGGGGTACCGTGCAAGACGCTTTGCAACACCGATTGCATCGGTTCGTTGAAAAAGCACATTGACTAAAAGATTCCAATCTTCTTCCAAATCTTGTAGATTGATTTTAGGTGCAAGGGTTTTAATATATGTATTTAACTCTGACTGTATCAATTCAACATCAACATATTTTTCAAGATTAGGAATCTCACAGGGCATCAATACTATGATTTTATCATTCATGGGTAAATGCAATTTAAAATTTAATATAGCTTATAATGTTTGGTGGCTAACTTACCTTTAAGATGTTAAGCCTCTTGTTATCGACCATATTATATCACAAATTTATTCTTCACCCACTTTTCTATTTGTTTTCTGTTTATGCCTTTGCTTACTGATAAGTAGGCTATTTTTTCAAAATTAAATTGAATACCAAAATAATTCTCTACCTCACTAACAAAATTATTCAGATCTAATATATTAGGAGTGCTAAATACTGTCTTATCAACGCTAATTGCCCGAATATTACTATCTGAAAAAATAATTTGTTTTTTTCGAGAGGATAGTTCATTTTCGATTATTATTTCATAAGTATCTCCCATTGTTCGCGGGTTACTCAGCCGCATTTCAAATGAAAATCTTTGCTCTTTTTCTTCATCGGTAAGTTGACTGGATGTGAGCCATTCTCCATCTGTTGTAATTATAAGAGATACAGACCAATTATATTTATCCGAAGGCACTATATTGAGATTTTTCAATAATATATATGCTGGTAAATCATCGGAAATTTTATCATAATACTTTCGTATCTTATCGAATAAAGGGTGCTGAATTTCCGAATAGCCAAATAATTCAAATAAAAAATGTAAATAAAACGGTTTACCGTGAATATATTTGTCTATAAGTTCGTCGAAATACTTTAAGACATTCTCTTCTTTGGAGAAGGCTAAAACCGCCCATACACCTCGTAAGCCAACAATATCATGATGTTCACAAAATAGTCTTTCTGTTTTATCATACTCCGCCAAACATTCTAATAGAAAATTATTTATTTCTACGGTTGAGAACTCTTTAAGTTTTATTACATTCTTATTGTCAGGATAATAACTATCAAGTTTAATTTTGTTATATAGTCGATTAACCAACTTCCCGGTTTGTTTTGGCAAATGGTCTTTCTTCTCCAATATGATATTTCTTAAATCCATCATCTTTCAGTCATTTAATTATTTATCAGTTAGTTAATCTTTTTTATGGTCGATAATGTTTGGCAGCTAATCGCTTTTTGGGGCGATTAAGGTGTATGTTAGTTGTCTATTCGTAGTTTCCTGATTCACCAATGGATTTTACTTTACCATCAACAATCTTTATTTCCATCCCATGTTCCTCATCAAGTGCATAGTTAATCGGAATGATAATAGTTTTGCGAGGCAATATACGGATATGTTTACACGGATTGTAAGTCATGTATCGTAGATGTTCCGCTGGAGTTGTTATACATAGCGGAGAGTGCAATTTTGAGTCAGCCGATGGCATTACCATCTCATTAGGAAACAGTACCTCAAATTCTTTTTCGTAGTAATGTGCGTAATTCTTTTTGTAGTACTTATATGCCTTTTCCATTATTTGGCTTACAATCAAATCTGTATTATCAAGAAATTGCCGTAAAGTTTGTTCATACTCTTCCAGCTTCTTCATTGTTGGTGGTGTCGTTATCTCTTCTCCATTGTCGTTATACGCTCTGCCCACATATACGGTAGCATCCATGTTTAAAGCAAGAACTTCCACTTTTCGTTCTGTCTTGAAACCCTCATATTTATCATACACTACATTTCCCCAAAAATCAGTATAACGACTTTCAGGTAAAACTTCAGCTTCTGGATATTCATTAACTGTAACAGACAGATGAAGTATAAATTCAGAGAACGATTCTGCAACAAGCGTTTTATCGCCCAAATAATATGCCTGTTCACTCCTGAATGGCTCTGACGATGTACGCCAGAAATTATCGGCTTGTTCATCATATGTACTTACATCAAAGAAAATCTGTCGTCCCTCTTTGGTATAATACCATTTGATTTCCTTATGCTTGTAATTGTAGATGTTCCCAGTTTTAACATCAATCACAAAACGAGAATGATCTTCCGCTATGGCAAATACAAGCAGATTGGATGCATGGTTTTCTTCAATGCGAGCGATTGATGCACCTCCGTCTATGGTAAATTGTGCGCCACCATATTTAAATGAAATAAAATGTGAAATTTCATAATCTAATCCAGTTATCGGAGAGTGGAACATACATTCTACATCCAAGCCTAAGACACCTGTGCCATTAAGACAAAGATAGAAAGCCTTCATATCATCAGGAATGACTATCCCCAATTTATTTTCTATTTGTGACATATCTTTATTTGTCACAGGTCGCTTATTTCCAGCCAATGACAATTTGCTTATTATTTCATTCATTTTTAATTCCTTTTTTTATTTGACAACTAATGTTTGGTGGCTAACCGACCTTTTAAGGGAGGTTGAGCCACTTGTTATATTTATCTTGAAGGTATTTCTCCTTTCTTATAAGATTGCCATAAAACATTAATCCAATTATTATTGATATCAACTTTTTCAGCATCCCAAATTAGACCAAAATCGTCAGATATATATGCTGCTAAATCATCATTATTCGTGATTTCAAGAACCATATTAAAAACAATTTTCCTTATATCTTCATTATATGTAGAAGGTACTCCTTGTTGTTTTTTTTGTTTTTCAACTTCGTTATATGCCTGCATCCATTGCTCGCTGAAAAAGTTGTCATCTCTTTCAACCAAAATATTGTCTATAGTTTCGTCTGACAATCTTCCTAAAATAAGCGGAAGTTCATTTTGGATGATGTTTTTTATTTCTGTTGTTTTCATATTTTTCATACTATAAATATAATGTTATGCTATCAGCCGATTTGGCTGTTATTTTCTTCAAGTATCAAGCCTCGTTTTCCTCCAATAGTAGATCGTCCAACGGGCTTTTGATATTGCTTTTGAAAGTGTCGGCTATGTGGACATACCTTTCCGTTGTCTTGATGTTGTTATGTCCCATAAGCTCTTTCACAATCTTGATGTCGGTTCCTTGCTCCAGCAAGTGGGTGGCGAACGAATGGCGCAGCAGGTGCGGATAAATCCGTTTCGTGATTCCCGCTTCCCGGGCCGCTGCCTTCAGCCGTTTCGACACGATACTCTCGGTGAAAGGTTCGCCCGGTCTGTGTTCAAAAAGCCACACTTTCGGTTTGTATAGTCTGTTATATTCCGTCAGCTTTTTCATCAACGGTTTTGACAGCAGGGTGTAGCGGTCTTTCTTGCCCTTTCCCTGCCGCACCCGTATCAGGGAGCGGGATTCGTTGATGTCGCCGGGTTTCAGTTCCAGCAGTTCGCTGATGCGCAACCCTGCGGAGTAGAGTATGGAGAACATACAGAAGAAACGCAGGTCTGTCACCGTCACGTCGAGTATTTTCTTTATTTCCTCCTTGCTCAACACGTCGGGCAGCGTCTTCTCCCGTTTGGCACGGTTCACCTTGTAACACCGCCGTTCCTGACCGAGAACTTTCTCGTAATAGAACTTGATGGCGTTGATACGCTGGTTTTGCTGGCAGGAGGATATGTTTTTCTCGTGGATGAGATACAGCAGGTAGTCGTTTATCTCGCCGGGAGTAACCGTTTCAATCTTACGCCCCTCGAAATATTGTTGGAAATCGCGGAAATAGGAGGTATATACCCTTACGGTATGGTCACTGTAACGCACTTGCTGAAGTTTTTCCAGATAGCCTTCCGGCAGTGGCGGCCGTTTGTCTTCCTCTTTACGGGGTGCGGTTTCCTTGATGGCGGAATAGTCTATAAACGCCATTTTCACATAGCGGTCGAAGAACTCGGCAAGCACGAAATTCTCTGCCGGCAGATAGGCGGTATCGCCTGTTATGATTGCACCGGGTTCGCGCGACAAATTTTGTCGCAAAGCCTCATCGCCACCATAGGCGGCCGCTATGCAGTTGCGCCCGTTCCGCTTGGCGAAAGAGAACGTGATGCGCTGCTTGGGTCGATATGCGTCCATAATACTTTTGATTTAGGGAGAACAATACCCTCCAAAAGCAAAAATACAAAAATAACAGCATATTACATACATGGATACAAGTATTTTATGCGTTATAGAATACTAATTTAGACAAAAAAACCGGCAAAGGCACATAAACAATGTCTTTGTCGGTTTTTCAGTTTTAGATACACGGGCTTCCTTACATTTTGAAACCGCCTGTTTTCCTGTCTTTGGAAATTTCCGGCAGATGGCTGTTCACTTGGATGGCATTCTCATCTTCTTGCTTGTTTTCGGCGGTTTCCGGTGTGGGAGGTGCAAGTTCCAGCTGTATCTTGCGGTCAAGGGCGGCAAGCTCGGACTTCAGCAGTTTCAGCTCGTCTTCCTTCTTCCATACCTTGCCCGCTATCGCTTGGAGCTGCGGAATTTCCTGTTCCAGCACCTCGTTTTTCTTCCTGTACTGGTCAATGATGCCCGGTATCTTCTCCAGAGCGTTCAGGAAGTTCGTGGCGGCGGCATGCGTGTCAGCCATCGCCAGATGCCCGTTATTGTAGTTGTACCTGTAATTGCCCGCCACCACGAAACGGTTGTCGGTGAACTCCAGCCCGTCCCTTAGTGTCGGCTCGCTGACCACCTCGATGGGGAAGCCGTACAGTTCTCCGATGCGCTTGTACTGCCCTCCGGTCGCGGTATTCTTCGCAATCTCCTGCAGCCGCTTGCCGATTTCCTTTTCGTCGGTGGAATCCAGACCGTCAATCTTCAGCAGGTTCAGCCGGTTGCCCTCCTTGTCCGTCTGTGCGGCGGCGGTGAATTTCTCCCAGTCCTCCGTCATGGCGGCTATAGCGGCTTGGTTGTTCCTCAGTTCCCCGGTCTTGCCTTCCAGTTTCAGCTCCGACTCGCGCTTGCCCTTGTTGAACGACTTGCGCTCTCCCTCCAGCGAGGCGATGCGTTTCTCCAGCTTCGCCTTGTCAAGCAGGTCGGTGTTCCCTGACAGGATAGCCATGTACTCCGAGAAGTTCATGCCCGACTTCTCGTCCATCGCCCCCTCGTCAATGGTTCGTGCACCCATCGCACCGCTTTTGAGCTGCGAGATGAACGTCTGCTTGCAGTGCAGCAGGTTGAACTTGTACGAGTCCAGCGACTTCTCCACCGCGTAGATGATTACGTCCACCTTGTTGTCGGCATACAGCTTCGCTATCTCGTTGCCCTTTCTCACCGCCCGACCGTCGCGCTGGGCGAGGTCGGACGGTCGCCACGGCGTGTCCAGGTGGTGGATCGCCACCGCCCTGCGCTGGGCGTTCACGCCCGTACCGAGCATCGAGGTCGAGCCGAACAGCACGCGCACATATCCCTCGTTCATCGCCTCTATCACCGCTTTCCTTGACTTCTCGCTCTTGCACTCCTGAATGAAGCGGATTTCATGGGCGGGTATGCCGTAGCCCTCCACCAGTTTGCGCTTGATTTCGGTATATACGCTCCACCCGCCCGGCTGGTAGGTACCCAAGTCGGAGAATACGAACTGCGTGCCGAGCTGCGCGTCATACTTCCGGTAATATTCCGCAATCGTCCTCGCACAGTGGCTTGCCTTGTTGTCCGGGTGGTCTTCATATTCCGGGTCTATCATGCGCATGTCCAGCGCCATCTTCCGGGCGTAATCAGTGGCGATGAGCATCTTCGCCTTTTCTTCCGTTTCCGACAGAGGCAGCCTGCCCAGCAGTGTGGCGTCACCCGTCTTGGCAAATTCCATCAGCTGTTTGATGAAATACTCCTGGTCGGGGGTGGGCGGTATGTTGTGCAGCACCTCGTTCTTGTCCGGCCTGTCCACGCCCACGTCCTCCGCCGTGCGGTAGTCGGTTATCTCGTTGTAGAACGCCGCCAGCTCCGGCACCTTGATGAAGTAGCGGAAGCGTTCCTTCTGCACGATGTTGTTCGTCACATTGAACTCAAAATCCGTCGTCTTCTTGGCGAAGATTGCCGCCCATGCGTCAAAGCATCGGATGTCCTGTCTTTCCAGCTCCTTCGGGCGCAGGTACTTGAAAAGCAGGTACAGCTCCGTCAGCGAGTTGCTGATGGTCGTGCCCGACAGGAACGTCGCTCCCAGATCCTTTCCCGTCCGTTCCTGGATGGTGCGGATGGCGAACAGGAGGTTCAGTGCCTTCTGGCTGCCTTCCGAGTTGCCCAGACCCGCCACGCGGTCATGCCTTGTGTTGAATGTCAGGTTCTTGAACTGGTGCGATTCGTCTATGAAAATATGGTCGATGCCCATCTGCCTGAAGTCCACCACATCGTCCGTCCTCGACTTTATCGCGTGTTCCACCTTCTCCAGCTTGGCTTGCAGGTTGAACTTGCGTTTCTCCAGTCCTCTCAGCATCGCACGCGACACGTCCTTGCCCTGCGAGCGCAGCACTTCCAGATTTTCCTCCACCGTATCCAGCTCCGCCTGCAGGATGCGTTGTTGCAGTTCCGGCGACTGCGGGATTTTTCCGAACTGGTCGTGGCTCATGATGACGCAGTCCCAGTCGTTGTTCCGTATGTCGTTGAAGAAGCGCACGCGGTTTGCCGCCTCGAAGTCCTTCTCCGATGCGTACAGCACGCGGGCATTCGGGTATGCCTTGCGGTAGGTCTCCGCTATCTCGCGCACGTTGGCTTTCAGCCCGATTATCATCGGTTTGTGTACCAGCCCCAGACGCTTCATTTCGTGTGCTGACACGCACATGATCAGCGTCTTGCCGGTTCCGACCTCGTGGTCGGCTATTCCTCCGCCGTTCTGTTTCAGCATCCAGATGCAGTCCTTCTGGCTGGGGTACAGATCGGTGATTCCCAGCCCTTTCAGGTCGAGTCCGGGAAAGGTTTGGTGGCTTCCGTCGTACTTCGGGCGTACGAAGCAGTTGAACTTGTTGTTGTACATGTCCGTCAGCCGCTTCTTGAACTCCGGCGACTGTTCCTCCAGCCATTCGGTGAAGCCACCCCGGATTTCGTCAATCTTCGCGTTCGCCAGCTGTATGCCCTCGCTGTCGCGTGCCTTGATATCGTTCCCGTTCTCGTCCTCGCCGACCTTCTTCATCATGTCCGGGCAGGTGTTGTGCAGGGCGTGTTTCAGCAGGTGCATCCCGTCATAGTGGCGGTAATAGCCCTTGACCAGAAACTCGTCGGTGATTTTCATCGTCCTGTGGCTGCACGCCACCGAATACTCGTCGAGGCTCTCCGAGTAGCCTATCTTCACGTCCGTGTCGAACAGGCGGCTCATATAGGCGGCATACACCCCCGTGGGTATCCACCGCTCCCCGAAGTTGAAGTCAAGGTCTTCAAACGGGATTTGTTCGGGGATGTTCTCGCGTAAAGCCTCCAGAGCCTCCCGTGCCTGCGGCATCATCTCGTCCCCCTCGTGTCCCTTTACCCATTCCTCCATCTCCCTCGCTTTCACTACCACGTTACCGGCAATGAAGCGGTCGGCTATCTCGTAACCCTCTGCCAGCGGATTGTAGTACACCCTGCCTTTCAACGCTTCCAGCATGTCCGTCCGTGCCATGTCGCACAGGGATTCCATATACGGCAGGTTCACCCCGCCGTAGCGGTTGAGCGAAGCGGACAGGGCTTCTTCCGGCGATTCCGCCATGACGGTCGTTTCCTGCGAAAAGGAAACGGGATGGTCGAATATGTCCGCCTTCACCATCGTACCGCCCTCGCTGCGTTCCAGTGCCAGCATGTTGCGCCCGGAGGCGTCCATCATCAGCAGTTTCACATTCTGTCTGGCGTTCAGGCAGCCGTAGCGCATCGTGAACTCGTCGTAGTAGGTGTTCAGGTGGCGGCGGAGCATGTCGTTTGCCTCCTGCCGTTCCGCCTCCTGTGCATAGAGCCGCTCGTAGGTGTCGCGCATCGAGATGTACAGCTGCGCTTTCTCCTTCTGCATACCCTCCATGTCCAGCGGATGGAAGGTTGCCCCGTAGCGGGTCACGTCCTTCAACACGCCCACCTGATAGCGCACGCCCTGCGTGTGTACCCATGCCAGCGAGCCGTCCTTCAGGTGCGGCTCCAGCGGTCGGCTGTACGGGCGGGGCATCATTTCCTCCTCCCGCTTGCGCTGCCTCTCTTCCGGTGTCAGGGCGGCTTCCTCCGCGCGTAGGGCTTTCTCCACTTCCGCTATCCGTCTGTCGCGTTCCGCCTCGAATCCGTTTTCTATCGGATATACCGCCGTAGCAGCAGTACCTTGCGGTTCTTCCGTTTTCCCCACATGGACTTTTTCTCTTTTCGCCTCCGTTGTTCCGGCCGCTTGTCTGGCGGCATTGGCTTCCATCTTCATCTTTCCCAGCCGGTGCAGTTCCGCCCGTCGTTCCGGCGTGAGCGACATCATCGTTTCATAGAATCCGTTGATGGGCGGATTTGTTTCCCAGTCGAGGCTGCGGTAAACGGCGTCCTCCGGGTCGCCGTCCTCTTGTGGAGATGCCGTGTCCTCTGCTTTCGGTGCGGTCGTTTCCACTGGGGCAGCTTCCACCTCTACTGTGCCACGGATGATTTCCTCCATTTCCTTTGCCTCTTCCGGGGTAATGGCGGCACCTGCCTCCGTCTTTCCTTTGTCCGCTTCCATTCCCGTACCGTCCTCCGGCAGCACGAACAGCGATGCCTGTACCGGTTTCTTCGGCTTGGACTTGCTGCCCTTCTTCCGCTCCGGTTTCAGTCCGCGCTCCGCCAGCCGCCTTTCCTCCTGCGTGTAGCCGAACAGGTCGTACAAATCCATCACCGGGGCTTCCGGCTGTCTGCTTTGCGCTTCTTGCGACACGCCGGTCATAGCTTGTACTTTCGGCTGCACACTGTTTGCTTCCCTTTTTGTCCGGTCCGCTGCACCTGCATCCGGCAATCCGCTTTCTTTTTTCACCTCCGTCCGTTCTTCCGCAACCGAAGCGGAGTTTTCTCTTTTCGCCTTCGCCGGTTCACCCGCAGCCGAATGGATATTTTCTCTTTTCGTCTCAATACCCTCGGTCTGTACGGCAATGTTCTGCCGCATCTCTTGCCGTGCTTCCTGTCTTTCGCCCTTGATGCCGTTGTAGCGTTCCAAGTCCAGCCGTACCGACAGGTCTTCCGACAGCATTTTATACAAATCCATCGCAATACCTTCCACACCGCCGCTGTGCGTGTATATCATGGCGGGCTTGCCATAGGGGTCGGTATCCTTTTTCGCTTCGGTATGGATGATGCGTTCCGGGTGGTCAAGGAAATATTCATTGGTAACGACTCCGGTATGGTTGCTTCTGACTGTCCGGGTAAACCGCATGTCCTCTTCGGACAAATCCATTTTGTTGATGTTCTTTTGTAGGATTATCAGGTCACAACCCACTTCCGTGTTGGCGTTTTCCGTGAACAGGTTGTTCGGCAGACGTATGGCGGACAACAGGTCCGCCTGCTTCATCATCAGGTAGCGCGTGCCTCCGTTGCCTTCCGTATTCAGTACGCTCTGCGAGGTGATGAATGCCACGACACCGCCGTCGCGCACCGCGTCCAGTCCTTTCAGGAAGAAATACGTATGCACTTTCTTCGCCGCTATCCGGTACATGACCGACTTTTTCTCGTATTCTGCGTCAAACACGGCGATGTCCCCGAAGGGTATGTTGGAGATGGCAAGGTCAAAACGGTTCAGGAAAGGCTTCTCTATCTTCTCGAAGCCCTCCGTGCGTATCTTCTGCTGCGGGTACAGGTGTCCGAGCATCTTGCCCGTCAGCAGGTCTTTCTCAAATGCCATCACCTCCGCCTGCAGGTTGTTCGACAGCACCGGGCTGATGAACGCGCCCATACCCGCCGACGGCTCCAGCACCAGCTTTGGGCGTACCTTGCGGTCGTGCAGCACGTCCGCGATGGTGTCCGTTATGGCTTGCGGAGTGTAGAATGCCGTCAGCACCGATGCCTTCAGCGAGTCCGTATAACGCCTGTACTCCATGTCGTCCCGGCTGTTTTCCCGGATGATACGGTGCAGCTCCACCGTCGGGGCGAACAGTTCGAGGTCGGATTTCGCCCAGTGTACGGCATCCGTCAGCTCCCGTGCCGGGTTCAGTATGCACTTCAGTCCCCCGAAGCCGCAGTACCGCCCCAGCAGCACGCGCTCCCTTTCGGTGGGCGTGCGCCCTTCCCGGTCGAGCGTGAATGCCGTCCGTATCGCCTCGATGTTGTCCCTCAGTTTCTGTTTCCTATTGAATGCCATAGGACTCCAGATAAAGCATGACGGTTCCGGTCAGCTCCGTGTAGAGCAGGTCGTGTTCGGGCGACAGGGCGAAGGTGTCGTCCGGCGTGTCGTAACCGCCGAACAGGTTTTTCAGATAGGGGAAGAGTTTCCGGCAGAACGCCTCACGGTCGGATGCCGCCACCTCGTCGGCGAACTCGTTTTCCACCACCTCGCGCAGCAGGGCGTAGGGGGAGAAGTGGAGTCCTCCGAGCAGGACGCGCATGGCTTCCTCCTGTGCGGCTTCCGTGGAGCTTCCCTCCAGCCTTGCCTTCTCGAAGGTTTCGGAGGCGGCTTCCTCCCTTCCGGTTATAAACTCGGTATCAATTACTTTGTCGGGATGGTATTTTCTCAGGTTGTCCAGCAGGTACAGTCCGTAGTAGGACAGTTCCACCGGAGCGGTTCTCTTGTTCTGTTTCATTTTCTGATGGATTTAGTGGATGAATGATTTTGGAAAGGAAATAAAAAGGCACCCGGTATCCCTCCGGGTGCCGCCACTAAATCCATGTGAATAAAGAGTATCAACGGATTGAAACAGATTATGACATGAACCAGTGGCGAAGTTACGCATTATTTTTGTTTTCCTTTCATGTTCGTGCCTTTTCTTGCGCCTTTGGCTTCGGGAAAGATGAAGTTCGTGTTGAAGTCCGCGTCGAAGGCGACCGCCGCGCTGAACGGCTTGCCCTGCCTGCTCTTGAAGCCGCCGAGGACTTCCGTCTTTCCTTTTGCCAGCAAATCGGTCATCTCCCCGTCGGTGAGCGTCTTTCCGGCTATCTGGCGGAATACGGGCAGGGCGCAGTCCGGATTGTCGCAGCGCACCACCTTGCCGTAGAACTGCATCATGCCCTTGCCGCACTTGGGGCAGATGCATCCCGAAGCCTTGTGCCCGAAAATACGGTCACACGCAAGCAAATCCGTGGTAATCTTTCGGGTATAGCTTTCTATGTCCCTCATGAAAGCCTCATGCGGTGTCTTTCCTTTCTCAATCTCCGCCAGCTCAGCTTCCCACTGCCCGGTCATTTCCACATCGGCGATGTCCATGTCTTTTACAATGGAATACAGGGCGAGCCCTTTCTCCGTCGGTACCAGCGACTTCTTCACGCGCACCATGTATTCCCTCCTAAGCAGCGTTTCGATGATGGCGGCACGGGTGGCGGGTGTGCCGATGCCGCAATCCTTCAGGGCTTGGCGTACCTCCTCATCCTCCACATCCTCGCGTCCGGCGGTTTCCATCGCTGCCAGCAGCGAACTTTCCGTGTGCAGGGGCTTCGGTCGGGTCATGCCCGAACTCATCGAGCATCCTGCCATCACCAGTGTGTCACCTTCCGTCCAGTCCGGCAATGCCGTATTCCCGTTGTCCTCACCATACTCTCCGTACACGCCGCGCCAGCCTGCCTTGCGCACGATGCAGCCTTTCGCCTCAAATGTCAGGCCCTCGCATCTTTCGCCTGCATCCGGCACCACCTCCGCTACTACGGTAGCCGTATCCTTCACACATTCCTCCGAAAATGCCTCTACCATGCGTCCGGCAATCATGTCATAGATAATCTGCTCGTTCTTGTAGAGGGCGAGCGGTCGGTTCGGCGTTACCAGCAGGGCATGGTGGTCGGTTACTTTCGAGGCGTCCACGCTCCGGCGGTTCAACTTCCCCAGTTCCCCGATTTTATCCGAAAGTGTGGAGTGGCTTGCCAGCCGCTCAAGCAGCAGGGGCACTTCGGCAAACACATCTTCCGGAATATGGCGGCTTGATGTTCTCGGATAGGTGACGAGCTTCGCTTCATAGAGCTTCTGCACCAGTTCCAGCGTCTGCTCCGCCGTAAAGCCGTGCTTCGTGTTCGCTTCCTTTTGCAGTGTGGTCAGGTCGTACAGCAGCGGAGGGTTCTCCACCTTCTGCTTCTTTTCGACCTTGGTCACGGTGGCGCACATCTTTGCCTTTACCTTATTATATAGTATAGCTGCCTCGTTCTTGTCCTGCCATTTCTTCACGGAAGCGAATTTCACCACCGTACCCGCATTTGCCGATGGCACGGAGAAATGCAGCTGGTGTACCGGCTCCGGCGTGAAGCGTCTGTTTTCCCGGTACCGCTTGCAGACCATCGCCAGAGTGGGTGTCTGTACGCGTCCCACGGAATACGTTCCCCGCCCGGCGGCTACGGTCAGCGCCTGCGTGCCGTTGATGCCCACCAGCCAGTCCGCCTCGCTGCGTGCTTTGGCGGCTTGATAGAGGTTGTCATACTCATGTCCGTCCTTCAGTTCCTTCAATCCCTTGCGGATGGCAGTGTCCGTAAGCGAGCTTATCCACAGCCGGCGGAAGGGCAGCGTACAGCCCGTATAGG
>ERZ791743.519-NODE-519-length-34759-cov-10.119871_pt1 | contig 34759 bp, 25 predicted proteins | sample MGYA00509952_ERZ791743 | MGnify/ENA primary metagenome ERZ791743 (study PRJEB30046, sample SAMN00792040) | human gut metagenome | study: EMG produced TPA metagenomics assembly of the A metagenome-wide association study of gut microbiota in type 2...
AATAGGGCTATTTTAAATTAATAATATTTTTCATTATAAGTATAAAGATAACTTTAGAAATAAATATTATTTTATATTATTATATTAAATATATCTAAAAATAAAGTGTTGATAGTATGAAGAGCATTAATTACAAATTAGAATAGTATCATCAAAAGAAAAAACTTTTTTTATGCTTTCAATAGAAGTTGCATTTCCCAAGTTAAAATATTTATTGTAATCAATAGATAAGAATAATAGAGTTTCTAATTTTAAAGATGAATTTTTATTAATAAAAAGATCATAATATAGTTCTAAAAGAGTAGGTATATGGTCATACACTTTAATAGTTTCTTCAGGAAAAAAGTTAGGAAATCCAAATTCATTTTTATTTCCCATTATGTATAAATTATTTCCTTTGCTGTCTTTTCCTCTTATAATAATTTCAATAGGAATACGATATTTTGAATATTGAGATAGTTCCATATTAAGAAGAACATTATTTTCCCATTCTCCTTTTGTAAGCATTTCTTCAAATATTTCTTTTAATTCTTTTAAGACCATCATTATCCTCCCTAATACTAGAGCAAGCCAAAATAAAAAACTTCTCTTAATAATAAGAGAAGCATAAAAGTTTTTATTCTTTTATACTTCCCAATCCTCGTGAGCTGTATAATCAATATTATTTATGGCAGGTTTCCTGACTTAGAATCATTTTACTCACATACCTTCCCAAATATTATATTCAGTGGCAATTTGCTTTCATCCTCATTACAGTGGCGGGACCGTACAGGATTTAAACCTGTTTCCCTTTTAATCTAGTAATACTAGAACCAAAAATAAATATTTTATTGTAATATCTTTAATCAAATGATATATTAATTTTATTTGAAAGTCAATGGAAAACATATCAACCTTAGAAAGATAGTAATTTTAATAAGGAATAAAAAAAATAATTTTGGGATTTTATATAAAAGTGAAAATAAAAATAAAAATTATAAGTTTTATTGATTCAGATTGTATATTTTTTATAAAAAACAAGAATTGATTTTATATAGTCTATGTTTGAAAATAGATGGTAAAAGTAATATATTGACAATTATGTTTAAAAGTTGTAATATAAAAATGTTATTTAAATAAAAAAGATGATTAGGTGCATATAAGCTTAATAGAGGAAGAGGAGTGAGAATCTCCCACAGCGCAAGCTGCTGTATAGTGGACGAAATCATATTATGTCACTGGGAAACTGGGAAGGCGTGAGAGTAGGATGAAGCTGAGTCAGAAGACTTACCAATTGATATAGTTGAAAATATGAATTATATTTTTTGAATTTCATTATTTCAGAATTGGTGCTCTAGTTAGGTAAAATGTTTTACCTAACTAGAGTTTTTTATTTATAATTTTTTTATAAGTAAGGGGAGGAAATAATGAAAAAATATTTAATGGTAGTTGCTGTATTAGCTGTTAGTTCATCAGTAATGGCAGCAAATGAGGAGAAATTTGCAGTTAAATTGGATGAAACAATAGTTTCAGCTGAAAGTTTTGGAACAAGTGTATTGGAAACACCTAAAAATGTAACTGTAATAACTTCAGAAGATATTGAGAGAAGGGGTGCTCAAACTATTGAAGAGGCTTTGAAGGTAGTGCCAGGATTGACAACCTTTAGTAATATAGGTGGATCAGATGCTAAAATCTCTTTTAGAGGAATGGCTCCTGGAAAAGAGGAACAAAATATTTTGTTCTTGATAGATGGAATACCATACAATAGTACTGTAGACACTGCTGGAGTTAATCTAAACCTTATTCCTGTAGACACAATTGAAAGAATAGAAGTAGTTCCTAATGGAGGAAATGTATTATACGGAGAGGGAGCAGTAGCAGGAGTAATAAATATTATTACAAAAGAGGGGAAAAATAAAAAGTATTATGGAACTGTTGGATATGAAAGGGGTTCATATGACTTAAAAAAATATAAAGTCAATGTAGGATCTCAAATTACAGACAGGTTATCATTGAATGTAAATTATCTTAATAAAGAAGTTAAAAATTATAGAAAGCATGATACAAGGGATGTAGAATATGCAGACTTTAATTCAAAATATAAATTTGATAATGGAACATTGACTTTAGGGTTTACTCATTCAGAAACTGAATCTAGATTTCCTGGATCTTTGACTAAAGATAAAATTGACAAAGGAGAAATAAAACCCTCTATTGGGTATACAAAAGGAAAAGAGAAATTAAAAATATACAGAGGTAAGTATGAAACTACAATTACAGATAATCTACAATTTAGTATAGCTGGGGATTATAAAGATAAGTTATATAATTCTATAAATGAAAAAACTGGAGCAACAAGTACAATAAGAGATACACAATCTTTTTATATTACTCCACAAATGAAATATCAATATATGGATAATTCATATTTCATAATTGGAGGAGATTTTTCTAAAGGGAAATCTGATTATGTATATTACAGTACAACTTCTCCAACAGACACTTATACTAAAAGAGAATCTTTAGGAGTATTTGCTACAAATAAAACAAGAATCAATGATTTTATTTTTACTCAAGGATATAGACATCAGAGAATAAAATATGATGTTAAGGATAGATTGTATCCTTCTAAAAATCATACACTTCCAAAGACTGTTGATGAAACTTTTACTGAAAATGCTTATGAATTAACAGGAAGTTATTTGTTAAATGATAGTAGTAGTGTATATTTAACATATAACAGAGCTTTCAGAGCTCCTACAGCTGATGAAGCAGGGCGTTGGAGACCAGGATATGATGTAGAGATGCAGACATCAGATACTTTTGAACTAGGACTAAAAACTATATGGAATAACTTATATTTTTCTGGGGCAATATTCCAGACAGATACAGATAATGAAATATTCTATGTAGCATATGAAGATGGAAAATTAGGAACAACATATAATCTTCCAGGAAAAAATAGGAGAAGAGGAATAGAATTATCAATGGAGCAATACTTTGATAAAATAACTTTTAGAGAAGGATTTAGTTACGTAGAACATGAGATAAAAAGTGGTCCTTTTTCTGGAAATGAAATACCAGGAGTGTCAAATTATATATATAATTTAGGAATGGATTACAGTATTTTGGATAATTTGATATTTAACACTTCATTTTATTATTATGGCAGTGCATATGCTGCTTATGATTTTCATAATAACATGGGAAGACAAAAAGGTCACACTGAGCTTAATATAGCATTGAATTATAAAATGGAAAATGGATTAACAATATATGGTGGAATAAATAATTTGTTGGATAAAGAATATTTTAATGCTAAAGAAGCTTATAATAGTACTACTAAACAGCCATATTTAAGTTATTATTATGGAACAAGAAGAAACTACTATGTTGGTTTTAAATATAGTTTTTAAAATTTAGAAACAATTAGATAAGAGAGGCAATGTAGAATAGAATATTATTTTATATTGCTTTTCTTTAATTAGAATCAGGGAGGAAAAATGAAAAGAATTATTTGTATATTTTTTATAGGGATATTAACTACAACTTTTTTATATGGGCAGAAAACGCCTATGAAAAAATATAATAGAATAATTTCTTTATCTATGGCAGGAGATGAAATGCTTTTTGATTTGGTAGAAAAAGATAGAATACTTGCATTTAGTGGGTATTCAAATAAAAATGAATTGGCATCTGTTTTATATGATAAATTGGATAAATTCAAAAAAGTAGACAATGTAGAAAAAATAATTGATATGGAACCAGATTTAGTAATTGCAGCTAACTGGCTGAAAAAGGATATACTATCCCAATTGGAAGATGCAGGAATTAATGTATATATTTACAGGACCTCTTCTACATATGAAGAACAGAAAACTCTCATCATGGAATTGGCTGAACTAGTAGAAGAAAAAGAAAAAGGAAATAAAATTATAAATAACATGGATGAAAGATTGGCAGCAGTTCAAGAAAAGATAAAAAAAAGTGGAAAAGATTCTCCAAGAGTATTGGAATATTCTCATTATGAAGGAACAAATGGAAAGGGGAGTATTTTTGATGATATGCTTCAAAAAATATATGTGATAAATACAGCTAGAGAAGAGGGAATAGGACGTTTTGCAAAAATATCAAAGGAAAAAGTAATAGAGATTGACCCAGATGTAATTATAGTTCCTATATGGGATTCTACTGCTGCGAAAGATAGCAGTAGATTTTTAGAATTTTTGAGTAAGGATAAAAGTTATAAAGACTTGAAAGCTGTAAAAAATGGCAGAATATATCCTATTCCAGGAAAATATGTGTATATATATTCTCAATATGTTATAGATGGAATAGAAGAGTTAGCTGACAACATTTATCAATTAGATGAAAAAAAATAGTTTTTTAAAAGGAGAGGATATGTTTAAAATTACTTTTATTACATCAAACTATGATAATAGTTACACATTTAACAAAATATGTAAAAATCTAATAGAAGAATATTGTGGTGATTTTGAGTTTAGTTTCTTTAAATCTAATATAATAGATAAATCAGATGAGGAATATAGAAAACTTGAAGAAGAAATAAAAACAAGTAATATAGTTTATATCCTTCTTCATGGAGGGGTTTCAAGCTTTAAAAAATTTATGAATTTGAAAAATATATTTTGGGGAAAAATACCATTTTTTATAAATACCACAATTTCTGATGAAAATAGAGAGTTTGTTGAACATGGAGGAGTTCCAGTAACAACAGCATATAATATGGCGAAGTATTATACATTGGGAGGAGAAGAGAATTGTAAGAACATGATTCTTTATACAGCTTCAGAGCTGGGAGATAAAAAATATCCTTATGAAAAATATACTTATATGAGATGGGAAGGAATATATAATGATGGAAATGCAGTAGAAGATGAGGAAAATTTTATTAAAAAAATAGCAAAAGAACCCATGGTAATTGCTGTTTTATTTCATGGAAAAGAATGGAACAGCAAACGAATAAAAGTAGTAGATAAGTTTATAGAAGAATTGAAAAAATTAGGAGTAGTTCCGTACCCTATATTTACAAATTCTATTTTAAAACCAGAAATAAAATCTAAAGGGATAAAATGGGTAATAGAAAATTATTTGAAATATAAAGGAAAAGTAATTCCAAAGGTAATAATTAACCTAATGGCATATTCTCAAACTATATTTAGCGATCCTGGTGATGGAACTTCTATAGTAGAAAAAAGTATTTTTGAAGAATTGGAAATACCTGTGATACAGGCTATGAGTACTTATCAGAACAGAGAAACATGGGAAAAAGATATAAGGGGGCTCGATTCTGAAGCTTTGACTACAGGAGTTTATTATCCAGAGTTTGATGGACAAATTATTTCTGTAACATGTTGTACATATGAAAGTATAAGAGATGAATATGGAGAGAAAAAAATATTTATTCCTATAGATGAGAGAGTAAATAAAATATCTAGAATGGCTGTAAATTGGGCAAAATTAGGAATGAAAAAAAATGAAGACAAAAAAATAGCTGTAATTTTCCATAATATGCCTCCAAGAAATGATATGATAGGAAGAGCTTTTGGGTTAGATACTCCTAATTCAGTAAATAATATGATGAAATTATTTTCAAATATGGGAATAAAGACAGAGTATGAATTTAAAGATGGAAACGAAATAATAAATACTATCATTAAAGGAGTATTTAATGATAAAAAATGGTTAACCAGTGAAAAAGTTTTGGAGAGAAGTATTGATAAAATTACTGAAGAAAAGTATCTGGAATGGTTCTCTAAATTAGATAAAGAGGTACAAGAAAAAATAGAAGAACAATGGGGAAAAGCTCCTGGAGAATTTATGATTTATGAAAATGTATTCCCAGTACCAGGAATTCTTAATGGAAATGTGTTTATAGGATTACAGCCTTCAAGAGGAATGGAAGAAAAAGCAGAAGAGATATATCATAGTACAGATTTTATTATTCCTCATCAATATTATTCTTTTTATAAATGGATAAAAGAAGTTTTTAAAGCAGATGTAATTTATCATGTGGGAACTCATGGAACTTTGGAGTGGCTTCCAGGAAAAGAAGTAGGTTTAAGTAATAAATGCTGTCCAGATTTTAATATAGATGATATTCCACACTTATATCCTTATTCAATAAATATTTCTGGAGAAGGACTGCAAGCCAAAAGAAGAAGCAATGCAGTGTTAATATCTTATATGATACCAGCTCTTACTCTTGCAGGAGAATATGAAGATATAGAAGAAATGGACGATTTAATTAAGCAATATTATTTAGCTGAGTTAGGAAAAGATTCTAAGGTAATAGAGTTGAAAGAAGCCATAATAAAAAGAGTGCTTGAATATAATTATAATTTAGATATGAATATTACTGAAGAAGATATGAGAAAAAATTATTCTCTTTTTATAAATAAACTTCATTCATATATAGAAGAACTAAAAAGTTCAATAATAAAAGATGGACTTCATATATTAGGAGAAGCTCCAGAGGGAGAAAGACTTGCATCATTGATATATGCTTTATTAAGAATTGAAAATTGTGGAATGATGGCAGCAGATGAAGCAGTGGGAAAGAGCTTGGGATATGATATAGAAGTTTTGAAAGAAAATCCTTATGAGTATCATCATAAAGGAAAAACCAATTTAATGGTAATAGCTGAAATTAGAAATATAACAGAGAATATAATAAAAGAGATACTGGGAGAAAAGAAATATAAATATGTAGTTGAAAAAAATACAGAGTATAAAATAATAGATGAAAGTTATATTGTTACTTTAGAAAAAAATATTTTAGAAGTTATTCTCCCTAAAATTATAGAAACAAAAAGAGAAAAGAAAAGTATAGTAAATGGTGCTAATGGAAAGTTTATTATTCCAGGACAGTCAGGATATCCTACAAGAGGTAATATAAATATTCTTCCTACAGGAACAAATTTTTATTCCATTGATCCATATAAAATTCCATCAAGAGCCTCTTGGAAAGTAGGAATAAAACTGGCAGATGAACTTATGAAAAGATATATTCAGGACGAGGGAGAACTTCCAAAGAGTATTGCTATGATTTTATATAGTGGAGATACAATAAAAACCAATGGAGATGATATAGCTGAAGCATTGTATCTTATGGGAGTAAAACCAGTATGGTTAAACAATGGAGATAGAGTAATAGGATTAGAAGTTATTCCTTATGAAGAATTAAAAAGACCTCGTATAGATGTAACTTTGAGAATATCTGGATTGTTTAGAGATACATTTCCTACTTTGATTAAACTTTTAGAGGATGCTGTAAACATAGTTTCTCAATTAGATGAGAGCGATGAAATAAACTATATAAAAAAGAACCTAAAAGATGATATAGAAAAACTATTGAAAGATGGATACAGTTTTAGTGATGCTGAAAATTTATCTAAAGTTAGAATATTTGGATGCCCTCCAGGAACATATGGAACAGGAGTAAGAATATTAATAGAATCACAGCAATGGGAAACAAGGGATGATTTAGGTCGAGCATATATAAATTGGAGCAGTCATGCCTACAGCAGCAATTATCATGGAACAAAACTAGAAAATATGTTTGTAAAAAGACTGCAAAATGTAGATATTACAGTAAAAAATGAAGCATCAGTGGAATTAGATATGCTGGAGAGTGATGATTATTATGCTTATCATGGTGGGTTAACAGCAGCAGTAAAATATGCCAGTGGAAAAGAAGCGAAATCATATAGTGGAAATACCAGTGATCCTAATAATGTAAAAATAAAAAGTTTAAATGAAGAAACAGCAAGGATAATGAGATCAAGAATTTTAAATCCAAAATGGTTTGAAGGATTGAAAAGGCATGGTTATAAAGGAGCTATGGAAGTGAGTGCCATGGTGGATATTGTATTTGGATGGGATGCTACTGCAGAAGTAGCAGAAAATTGGATGTATGATAAAATAACTGAAAAATATGTGGAAAATATTGAGAATAGAGAATGGATAAAAGAAAACAATCCTCATGCTTTATTGAATATTACTGAAAGATTATTAGAAGCTGAACAAAGAGGAATGTGGAATGCTTCGCATGAAAAACTCAATGAACTAAGAAAAATATATATGAGTATAGAAGGGGATATTGAGGAATATGAGGAATAAAAAATATTAAAATTAAGAAAATATTTTAATAAAAAAACTCTCTTGATTATTAAAAAATTACAAGTAATAAATTAATATCAGAGAGTTTTTTATTTACTGTTTATAAATAATAATATTTTCATTTTCTATATTTTTTATAGAAGCATCTACTTCAAATATTTCTTTTATTTTTGGAGGGGTCAATATTTTTTGAGTTTCACCATAAGCTGTGATTTCTCCATCTTTCATGAGAATTATATCATCACAGAATTTTAGGGCTAAATCAATATTGTGTATAGAAAAAATAATTGTTTTGTTTTTCATATTTTTTAAAAGTTTCATTAAATCAAGTTGATGTTTTATATCTAAATGATTTATAGGTTCATCTAAAAGCATAATTTCACTTTGCTGAGCAAATGCTTTTGCGATAAAAGCTCTTTTTAATTCTCCTCCTGATACTTTTCCAGCTCTTTTGTCTTTTAATTCTTTTAACTGAAAAAGTAAAAGAACTTCATCTACTATATTTTTATCTTTGGTACTATAATTGAAGAATGTTTTTTTATATGGATATCTTCCCATTTTTACAATATCTTCTATTGTTATTTCTTCTATTCCAGTAAAACTTTGCTCTACAAAAGATATTTTTCTTGCAAAATTTTTTCTTGGGATTTTTTCAATATTTTCTCCATCAATAAAAATATTATTTTTACTTGGAAGTTCTTTAATTATATGTTTTAAAAGAGTAGTTTTCCCAGAACCATTAGGTCCTAATATTCCTGTAATACAATTTTGTTTTATATCAATATTTATATTTTTTAAAATATATTTTCCATTTTGAACATAAGATAAATTTTTTATCAGTATCATTCTTTTCCTCCATATGAATAGTTCTTTCTTATTATCCAAAGAAATAATGGAGTTCCACAAAATGCTGTTATTACTCCAATAGGCATCTCTTCTGGAGAAAAGTATGTTCTAGCAAATGTATCAGAAAGCACTAGAAACAGCCCACCAGTAAAAACAGAAAAAATAGCTAAAGCTTTGTGTTTATACCCTATTATTTTTCTTGAAATATGTGGAATAACTAAACCAATAAAACCTATTATTCCTGTAAGGGAAACTATTACAGATACAAGAAGAGTAGAAATTACTATCAGAAATAATTTTATCCATGCAGTATTGATACCTAATGCTTTAGCACTGCTGTCACCCATGAGAAGAATATCCAGTTCATATGAATAAATAATTATTATAATAAGAATAACTAATAAAAATAGAGTTGGATAGAAAAGTTCATCCCATGATGCTGAACTTAAGCTTCCTGTCATCCAAAACATTGCAGTTACTAGCTGAGAGTTATTTTTACTGCTGTAAATAATAACAGTGGTACAGGCTGAAAAAAATGCAGATACACCTACACCAGTTAATATTAAACTACTTCCATTAAAAATCTGTTTAGAACTTATTAAAAAGACAGCTGAAATAGAGAGGAGAGCACCGATAAATGCTCCCTGTTCTATTGTTATTAATCTTAGAAATGCGTATGAATTACTAAGGATTATTACAGAAACTGCTCCTGCTGAGGCTCCACTTGATATTCCTAATATATAAGGTTCAGCAAGATTATTCTTTGTTATAGTCTGCATCACTATTCCTACAAGAGAAAGAGAAGCTCCTGTAATAAAAGCAAGTATTACTCTAGGTACTCTTATATTCCATATAATATTTTCAATAGTTTTTTTCCATTCAATAGAAAAATATTCATTTCTTATTATTTTGTTTACAATTATTTTAAAAACATGACTGCTGGGTATTTTTACTGAACCAAATCCTATACATAAGATACAGATTATTAATGAAAGAAGTGCTAGGATTAATATTCTATTTTTTTTATTCATTTACTTGATATACTTCCTTTGCAACTCTTTCAAAAAAATCAACATTTCTTATTCCAGGAACAATTTCAGCTAGTTTTACTCTTATAAATTTATCATTTTTTACAGCTTTAAGTCCATTTAATTTAGGATTTGCTTTAATAGCCTTTATTTTACTTTCAGAATCAGTTTCTTCTCTTATTCCAGTACTGTAGTCTACTATTATGAAATAATCTGGGTCTGCTGCTATTACATCTTCCCAGCTTGTTTCACCCCAAGTTTTTTCTACACCTTTACCAGATAAAATATTTTTTCCATTTATTAATTTTAAAAGATTAGGTGTAAATCCTTCAAAAACAGTGAATGCTTTATCTGTTCCAGAATCATAAATAAAATATGTAAATTCTTTTTTTCCAGTTGTACTTTTTTTTATATTTTCAACTCTTGCTTTTTCGGAATTAACATAATCTTGAGCTTCTTTTTCTTTATTAAATATTTTTCCAAACATTAAAAAGTCATTGAATAAAGTGTCCAAGTCAGCATTGAAATCTATTGATGACTGAGGAACAAATATATTTATATTATTCTTAGCAATCATTTTTGAATCTACACCCTTTTTAAAGGCAACTTCCCACCCAGTAACAAAATCAGGATCAGTAGCTAAAAGTTCTTCTAAAGAAGGCCATTTTTCAGCTAATACAGGTACCTGTTTATAATCAGAAGCAACAGATGGATATATTTCTTCTTCTAGAAATGCTGTCCCAGCCATATTATTTTTAAGACCTAATTTTAACATTATCTCAGTAGTGAACTGTGACATACTTACAGCTCTTTGAGGAGCCTTATCAAAATTAAAGTCATATTTGACACCATTGATTTCTTGAGAATTGGTAAAAGCAAAAAGTATTGTACTAAAAGTTGTAAATAAAATTATTGCAATTTTTTTCATAAATATCCTCCTTTATTTTATCTCGATAATTATAATATAACATAAACTTTGAAAACAAAATAATTTTATTTTTAAAAAAATAATATATGTAAAATATATATTGAAAACTAGTTTTAGATTAAATTTTAGCTAAAAAAATGTATAATTGATATAAGAATTGAATGATGGTTATTATTTTAAAAAATAAATTTCAATATTATTGTATGAATTTATTAAATTCCTTCTTTTCAAATAAAAAATTAAATTGATATAAAATTCATTTGCATTAGAATAAAAATAGTTTTTAAGTAAGTATATATAATTTATAGTGAAAAATAATTTAAATAAAATAAAAAATAAATTTAATTATTAGAGTATGTATATTTGATTTGTGAAAAGAATAATTGCTAGTGATAATACACTTGACAATTTTGTTTGAATAATGTACTATTGAAAGGAGAATAAAACAAAAACAATTAGGTGCAAACAAGCTTAATAGAGGAAGAGGGGTGAGAATCCCCCACAGCGCAAGCTGCTGTATAGTGGACGAAATCACATTATGTCACTGGGAAACTGGGAAGGCGTGAAAGTAGAGTGAAGCTGAGTCAGAAGACTTACCAATTAATATATATGAGAGAATATAATTTGATAATTTTTTCATTACTCCAAAATTGGTGCTCTGGTTAGGTAAAATGTTTTACCTAATCAGAGTTTTTTGTTTGGCAAAAAATACAAATATCTGGGAGGGAATAATGAAAAAGACTTTAATGTTAGCTGCTATATTAACAGTTGGAACATCAATGATAGCAATGGCAGAGGAAAATATTGCCAGCCAAAGGCTTAATGAAACAGTAATATCTACTGAAAACTTTGAAACTAGCGTGTTAGATATAGCAAAAAATGTGACAATTGTAACACAGGAAGATATTAAAAATAAAGGAGCAAATACAGTAGCCGAAGCACTAAGAGGAGTGCCAGGGCTGGTAGTTGGTGGTTATGATGGAGGTTCTCCAAAATTTGATATGAGAGGATCGGGAGCAACAGCAAATAGTAATACATTAGTATTATTAGATGGAATTCCATTAAATGGAATAAATGGAAATTATGAAACAGATCAGATTCCAGTGGACCAAATAGAAAAAATAGAAATAGTTCCAGCTGGAGGTACAGTAATGTATGGTGAAGGAGCTATTGGAGGAATAATCAATATTATTACAAAATCTCCAAAGGATAAAATGAATTATGGTAGTGTTGGTTTAGAAGCTGGATCTTGGGGAACTACAAAAGGAACTTTAAGTTATGGAACAAAAATAGGAGAAAAATTCTTATTTGATACTTCTTATACTAATTACAAAACTGATGGATATAGAAGTGCATATCCAGGATATGATGATGGAGATAAAAGAGAATCAATATGGCTTAGAGGTAAATATTTGCTAAATGATGGTTATATTGAAGCTAAGTATAATCATAGTGAAAATGATGATTCATTTACTGGAGCATTGACAAAGAAGCAATTTGAAGATAATCCAAAACAAATTGGAACAAGTGGAGGAATTGTTAAAGATAAAACAGATAGCTATTTACTTACATATAATCAAAAATTAACAGAAAATATTTCCGTTTTAATCTATGGAGGGTATTCAGAAAATGAAGGGGAATATAATTCTATGTCTTCATATGGCCCATATTTATCTAAAGATAGAATTACCCAATATTATTCAAAAGCACAAATAAAATACTCTTATGGAGAAAATAGTTATGTAATTTTAGGTGCTGACTATAAAGATGGTAAGATTGAAGATAGAAAAAATACTTCAACACCAGATAAAACTAAAGAGTCATATGCTGGATATATTTTAAATAAAACAACTTTTGGAAATTTGCAATTAACACAGGGATTTAGAAGAGAAATAAATAAATTAGATTCAGGAATAGCTATGGATAAAGATAAGTTTGAAAATAATTCATTTGAACTAGCAGCAAACTACTTATATTCTAATACAGGAAGTGTTTATTTAAACTTTGTACAAGGCTTTAGAATTCCAACAATGAATGATATGAATAAATGGAAGGGGAACTATGGAGTTCAAGAAACTACAACATATGAATTAGGAATAAAAGATATGAAAGGGAATACTAATATTTCAGCTTCAGTATTTTTAATAGATACAGATAAAGAAATTTACTATAATAAAAAAGATAACTATATAGATAGCTATAATATGAATTTTGATGGAACTGTAAGAAGAATAGGGACTCAATTATCACTACAGCACTATTTTGATAAACTTACTTTAAGAGAGAATATTTCGTATATTCAACCTAAAGTTACTTCTGGAGAACATGATGGAAAAGAATTTGCTGGAGTATCAAGATGGCAGATAAATGTAGGAGCAACATATAATTTTACAGAGAAATTGCTTGGAAATATAGATATGTATTATCTAAACCAATCATATGCTGAAGATGATTTTTCTAATAAAATGGGAAAACTTGGTGGATACACAAGATTTGATTTAAATGTAAAATATAAGGTTAATGAAGGATTAGAAATTTATGGTGGAGTAAAAAATCTTTTAGATAAAGAATATACTAGAGCAATGATAATAAGTAGTGGAACTAAATATTACCACCCAGCAGATGGAAGAAGTTTCTATGCAGGATTCAAATATAACTTTTAATTATTAAGTTAAATATAAAGCAGGGAGAATATTTCCCCCTGCTTTATTACTATTGAAGAACAATTTAAAAAGGGATGTGAGGGTATTGAAAAAAATAATCTCTCTAATTTATATAATTCTTACCTTTGTTATTTCTGTATATGCTTTAGGAGCAGATGGGAAAAAATTTAATCGCATAGCTTCTCTCACATTGAGTGGAGATGAGATGATATTGAGTCTTGTGAATCATAAAAGAATAGTTGGGCTGTGTGGGAAAATTAATGAAGAACCAGATATGTCACATGTGTGGAAAGAAGCAAAGAAGTTTCCTAAAATAGAAAGTAATATTGAAACAATGATAGAATTAGAACCAGATTTGGTAATAACTGCTGACTGGATGAAAAAAGATGTGCTTTTACAAATAGAAGAAACAGGAGTAAATATATATACCTATAAAACACCAAAAAATTTTGAGGAACAAAAAAAACTTATAAGAGAGTTAGCAGCATTAGTAGAAGAAAAAGAAAGAGGAGAAGCATTGGTTAAAAATATGGAAGACAGACTTCTTGCTCTTCAAAAACAGATAACTGATAATTATAAAGGAAAGAAACCAAAAGTATTAATGTATACTTCGTATGAATATACAAGTGGAAAAGACACTACTTTTGATGATATGGTTAGACTTATTGGAGGAATAAATACAGCTGGGGAAGCAGGAATCAATGGTTCACAGAAAATATCAAAGGAAAAAGTAATAGAGTTAAATCCAGATGTAATAATAATACCAATATGGAAGGGGCATATAAATTCAGAAGAATTTTCAGCATTTGTTATGAATGATCCAAGTTTTGAAAATCTGAAAGCAGTAAAGAATAAAAAAATATATTTAGTAAAGCATAAAACTCTTTCTCCAACTTCTCAATATATGATTGATGGAATAGAAAAGTTAGGAAAGACTATATATAATTTGAGGGAGGAATAATCAATGATAAGAAGAAAATTAAATTTTAATATTCTTATAATTTTTCTTTTGGTTATAGTGATTATTTTTTCTCTTTTTTATGGAGCAGTAAGAGTGCCAATATTGGAAGTCATAAAAATACTGTTGAATAAAATAGGAATTACAAACTATGAAATAACAAGGAAAAGTTTTATTTCAATAGTTTATTATGTAAGATTTCCTAGAATAATGACAGCAGTCATTGTAGGAGGAGCTTTAGCTGTATGTGGCTGTACAATGCAGAGCCTTTTAAAAAATCCCATAGCTGATTCAGGAATAATTGGAATTTCTAGTGGTGCAAGTCTTGGAGCAGTAATTTCTATAGCATTAGGATTGAGTTCAAAATATATTTTTGCAATGCCATTATTTTCTATATTTTTTTCTTTGTTAATATCAGCCATTGTATATAGACTTTCAACTTTAAGAGGAAAAAGTGACAATTTATTATTAATTCTTTCTGGAATTGCTATCAGCAGTTTTGTAGGGGCTATATCTTCTATAATACTTACAAATCTTATGGAATCACAGATAAAGGAGTATATCTTTTGGTCTATTGGAAGCCTTAGTGGAAGAAGATGGGAACATTTTCTATTTGGAATAGGGCCTATTATATTTTTATCCTTTATTTTATTTTACCATGGAAAAGAATTGAATATACTTTTGCTGGGAGATGAAGAAGCTAAGTCTTTAGGAATAAATATAAGAAAAATGAGAAAAAAAATACTTGTTATAGTAGCAGTACTTACAGCAGTATCTGTATGTATAAGTGGAAATATTGGATTTGTAGGACTAGTTGTTCCTCACATATTAAGAAAAATAATTGGGGCAGATAATAGAAAACTATTAAAAGGTTCATTTTTAGCAGGAGCATTTTTTCTTACATTGAGCGATTTAATATCAAGAGTAATTTTAGCACCAAGTGAGATAAGTGTAGGAATAATTACATCATTGATAGGTGCACCATATTTTATTTATCTAATAATTAAAATTAGAAAAGAGGGAAAAGGACTATGAGAAATTTTACTTTAAAGCTTAAAAATGTATATTACAAAATAGGAGAAAGGGAAATATTAAAAAATATATGTTTTGAATGCAAAGAGGGAGAGATAATAGGCATTATAGGTCCTAATGGTTCTGGAAAAACAACTTTTTTAAAAACAATAAATGGAATAAATAAAATAGATAAGGGGACCATATTACTCAATGAAAGGAACATAATAGAATACAAAGAAAAAGAATTAGCTAAAAAAATTTCTTTTATGAACCAAAATACAAATCTTGGTTTTGATTTTCCTTGTATAGATATAGTTGTCTTAGGAAGATATCCATATTTAGAAAGATTTCAGGAATATGGAAAGAAGGACATAGAAATAGCTGAAAAATATATGAAAATGACAAATACTTTAAAATTTAAAGATAAATCTATATTAGAACTTTCTGGTGGAGAAAGGCAGAGAGTACTTTTTGCTAAAGTACTTACACAGGAAAGTGACATAATGCTTTTGGACGAACCATCAGCTAGTTTGGATATGATGTATGAAGATGAACTTTTCAAACATTTGGAGAGTATGAAAAGTGAGCATAAAACAGTTATATCAGTAATTCACAATTTAAGAATAGCTGTAAAATATTGTACAAGGCTTATATTGATGTCTAATGGTGAGATAGTAGAAGATGGAGAACCAGAAAAAGTTATAACAGAAGAAAATCTAAATAAGGTATATGGAATAAATGCAAGAGTTTATCATAATTCAATATCGGGATTATTAGATTTTTGTATATTATAGAATTTAGGAGGAACAGATGTTAAAAATATTAGAAACAGGAGATAAAGTATATAGATATAATAAAAGTGTGATAGTTAAATTTGCTGGGAAAAGATCTGTACTAAGCACAGGCGTTATAAATGGGGGATATAGTGAACATCTGACTTCTGTTTTTAATAATGATGCAAAAACTGCACCAGGAATGGGATGTCAATTAAAAGCTCCAACATATAAAGAACATATGGAAATCATAGCAGAAGAATTAGGTCTTAATCCTCAATATACAACTGGAATGGGAACAGCAGCAGATATGAAAAATATGAGTGTAACCATAGAGAAATATGGGGATTTAAGCGTTACTGCCCTTATAACAGGAGGGATAGAAACAAATGGTGGACGTGTTGGAGATCCAGCTTCTTACATTGAAAATAATGGGAAAACAGAAAAAATAAAACATGGAACTATAAATATAATTGTAGCCATTAATGGAAATCTGCCCCCAAGAACTTTGACAAGAGCGATGATTACTATAACAGAAGCTAAGACAGCTGCGATACAGGAGTTATTAGAAGGAAGTAAATATTCCAGTGGGATAGCAACTGGTTCTGGAACAGATGGAGTAATAGTTTACAGCAATCTTGAAAGTGAAGCAGTATACAATGATGCTGGGAAACATTCAAAGTTAGGAGAATTGATAGGAAATGCTGTAAAAAGAGGAGTAAAGGAAGCCTTAGCAAAACAATCTGATTTAACACCTGAAAAACAGAAATCTATATTCAGAAGAGGAAGAAGATATGGAATAACAGCTGAAGCAGTATGGAATGAATATATTAAGATTTATTCTGAAAAAGCTAATGAAAAACTTGAATATATAGAATTTATTGAAAGAATAGAAAAAGATGAAGAGATAGTTGCACTTACTTCCTTATATATTCATCTGATGGATCAATTAGATTGGAAGCTTCTTTCGGAAAAAATAGTAATAGAACAGTGTGAGCAAATGAGAAAGCTTATTTGTGAGAAACTTCAGATAGGCTGTAGCTTAGAAGATGAAAATTCTTTAGTCAGAAGATATATTATGACTTTTGCAAAGTATGTTGCAGAAAAATGGAGGAATAATGTTTAGAATTGTATTTATAACTTCTATGTTTGATAATATGTATACTTTAAATAAAGTATGCAACTCAATAATTAAAGAATATCCAGAAAAATTTGAATTTAAATTTTTTACAGCTTTTGAAATAGATTCTTGTGATGAAATATATAATCAACTGGAAAATTTTACTGAAAAAAGTGATTTAATATGTATGATGATACATGGGGGGATATCGGCATTTAAAAAAATTTTAAGGTTTAGAAAGAATTTTCAAGGGAAAAAATCATTTTTTATTCATTCTACTATAGAAGATGAAACAAGAGAATTTACTTCTAATTCAGGACTTTCACCTTTGATTCAAGAAAAATTGACTAAATATTATGTCCTAAGTGGAGAAAAAAATTATAAAAATATGATATTGTATGCAGCAAATGCTATAGGAAAAAATAAATATGAGATAGAGGAATGTCAATATCCACAGTGGGAAGGGATATATAATGATGGAAAAGTAGTTGAAAATACAGAAAAGTTTTTAGAAAATATAGCTAAAGAGAAAAATGTGATAGGATTACTTTTTCATGAACGAGAGTGGCAAAGCAAAAAAATGGAAGTTATAGATAAGTTTATAGAGGAGATAAAAAAAGAAGGGGGAGTACCTTTGGCTGTTTTTACCAACTCAGTACCTGATTTATCTATAAAATCAAAGGGAACAAAATGGGTAATAGAAAACTATTTTAAAAAGAATGGAAAAATTATTCCAAATGTCATAATAAACTTAATTGGATATTCTCAAAGTATATTTAATGAACCAGGAGATGGAACATCTATGGTCGAAAAAAGTATATTTGAAGAATTGGAAATACCTGTGATACAAGCTATGACTACATATCAAAGCAGAGAAATATGGGAAGAAGATGTTCGTGGATTAGATACTATGTCTCTTACAACAGGAGTTTACTATCCCGAATTTGATGGACAGATTATATCAGTTACTTGCTGTACTCATGAAATAATTAAAGATGAATTTGGAGAAAAATCTATTTTTCTACCAATTGATGAAAGAGTAAATAAAGTAGTAAGAATGGCTATGGGTTGGTCAAGATTATCTCAGAAAAAAAATGAAGATAAAAAAATGGCTATAATTTTTCATAATATGCCTCCAAGAAATGATATGATTGGTTGTGCTTTTGGATTGGATACTCCTAATTCTGTATATAATATGGTGGAAGCTTTTAGTGAAATGGGAGTTAAAACTGAATATAAATTTAAAGATGGAAATGAAATAATTCAAAATATTATAAAGGGAGTATCAAATGATCAGCAATGGCTTACTTCAGAAAAAGTATTGGAAAGAAGTATAGATACAATAGATAAGAAAAAATATCTGAAATGGTTTGAAAAGCTGGATAAAAAAGTACAAAATAAAATGGAAGAACAATGGGGAGAAGGACCAGGAGAGTTTATGGTATATGAAGATGTTCTTCCAATACCTGGAATACTTAATGGAAATATTTTTATAGGGTTGCAGCCTGCAAGAGGAATGATATGTAGAGCTGAAGAGATATATCATAATACAGACTTTATGATACCACATCAATATTATTCATTTTACAAATGGATAAAAGAAGAATTTAAAGCTGATGTTATATATCATGTAGGAACACATGGAACACTAGAATGGCTACCAGGGAAAGAAATAGGTTTAAGTAATAGTTGCTGTCCTGATTTTAATATAGATGATATTCCTCACTTGTATGATTATTCTATCAATGTTACAGGAGAAGGATTGCAAGCTAAAAGACGGAGTTATGCAGCTCTTATATCATATATGATTCCTGCTCTTACCTTAGCAGGTGAGTATGAGGATATAGAAGAGATGGACGAATTGATAAAACAGTATTATCAAGCTGAAAATGCAAAAGACCCAAAGCTTGAAAGTATAAAAGAAGATATTTTAGAGAGAGTCTTTAAATATAACTATAATTTAGATATGAATTTGAAAAAAGAAAAAATTTTAGAAGATTATAAAAGTTTTATAAATAAGTTTCATTCATATATAGAGGAATTAAAAAGTTCAACAATTAAAGATGGGCTGCATATACTTGGAGAACCAGCTTCAGGAGATAGATGTGCTACATTGATTCAATCTCTTATGAGGATAGATAATTGTGGAATGCTAGCAGCTGATAAATATGTAGGAAAGGCTTTAGGATATGAAATAGAGCAATTAAAAAATGAACCATATATTCTTTGTGAAAATGGGAAAAGTAATCTTATGGTTTTAGATGATATAAGAAACATAACTCTAGCAATTATAAAAGAAACACTAGAGGATAAAAAGCCAGAATTGAAAGAGGAATATTTAGGATATAAGATAAAAAATAAAAAGTATATTTTAAGTCTTCAGAAAAATATATTAGAAATAGTTCTACCTAAGATAATGGAAACAGTGAGAGAGAAAGAAAGTACTATAAAAGGAGCAGAAGGGAAATTTATTCTTCCAGGTCAGTCTGGATGTCCAACAAGAGGAAATATAAATATCCTTCCTACAGGAACTAACTTCTATGCAATAGATCCAAATAAAATACCATCAAGAGCTTCATGGAAAGTAGGAAAACAGTTGGGAGATAAGCTCATTGAGAGGTATATTCAAGATGAAGGAAAAATACCTCAAAATATAGCCATGCTGATATATGGTGGAGAAACTATGAAAACTAATGGAGATGATATAGCTGAAGCATTATATCTCATGGGGGTAAGACCAATATGGCTGAATAATGGAGATAGAGTAATAGGATTGGAAGTTATTCCATATGAAGAATTAAAAAGACCTAGGATAGATGTAACACTGAGAATAACAGGATTGTTCAGAGATACATTTCCAATCCTTATAAGGCTGTTAGAAGAAGCAGTGAATCTGGTATCACAATTAGATGAAAGTGATGATATAAACTATATTAGAAAAAATATGAATGAAGAAATAGCACAGCTTTTAGAAGAAGGATATAAATTAAGTGAAGCTGAACATATGTCTAAAATGAGAGTATTTGGATGTCCACCAGGTACATATGGAGCAGGAGTAGGAGTACTTATTAATTCTAAAGAGTGGGAAACAAGAGAAGATTTAGGAAAAGCATATATTAATTGGAGTAGTTATGCTTATGGAAGTAGTTATCATGGAACGAAAGTAGAAAATATATTTACAGAGAGAATGAAAAAATCAGAAATAACAGTAAAAAATGAAAGTTCAATAGAAATAGATATGTTGGAAAGTGATGATTACTATACATATCATGGTGGATTAGTGGCAGCAGTAAAATATGCTAGAGGAAAGGATCCACAATCATATAGCGCAGATGCCAGTGATCCCGAATCAACAAAAATAAGAAATTTAAAAGAAGAAACTGCCAAAATAATGAGATCAAGAATATTAAATCCAAAATGGTTTGAAGGATTGAAGAGGCATGGATATAAGGGAGCTCAGGAAGTAAGTTTTATGGTGGATATATTCTTTGGATGGGATGCAACATCTGAAATAGCTGAAGATTGGATGTATGATAAGATAACTGAAAAGTATATTGAAAATGAAGAAAATAGAGAATGGATAAAAGAAAATAATCCTCATGCTGTAATGAACATAGCTGAAAAGCTTTTAGAAGCAAGTCAGAGAAATATGTGGAATGCTTCTTCAGAAAAATTGGAAAGTTTAAGAAAAATATATTTGAGTATTGAAGGTGATATAGAGGCATATGAAGAATAAAAAAAATATTAGATATCTTGTATTATGGTTAGCTGATAATTGCAATTTAAAGTGTAAATATTGTTATGCACAACCTGTATTTACTCATGAATTGATGTCTTTAGAAACTGCTGAAAAAGCAATAAATCTTTGTAAAGATAAGGATTTTACTTTAATATTAGCAGGAGGAGAGCCTTTATTAAATTTCAAAGTAATAGAAAAACTTTATCAATATTTAAAAGAAAATGGATATAAATGTAAAATAGGACTTCAAAGTAATGGAACATTGATAACAGATGAAATAGCTGAAAAATTAGCAGCAATGGAAATAAATATAGGAATTAGTTTTGATGGGACTATGGCCGTTAATGAAGAGTTAAGAGGAGGAACAAAAAAAGTTCTTGAAGGAATAAATCTTCTTAGAGAGCATAAAAAAAATATAAATATAAATTGTGTATTAAGCAATAGAAATATTGATAAACTTGAAAAATTAGTAGAGATGGCATATTATTTAGGAAATGTAAGAGGGATAGGGCTCGATCTTTTACGAATAGCAGGAAATTGTAGTAATAATAGTGATATATTTCCACCAAGAGATGAAGAAATTTATATTAATTTAAAAAAATCATATGAAAAGATTAAGATTCTTGCAAAACTTACAGGGAAAAAAATAGGGATAAGAGAAATAGAAGAGATAAAATTAAGAGAATGTACAATATGCAATAATGATAATTACTGTTATTCATCACTAGGGCAGGCTATGGTAGTAACTCCTAATGGTGATACTTATCCATGCAGTTCTCTTGTGGGAAATATGGAATATTATATGGGAAATATAGATGGAGAAATCAATATGAAACAATTGTCTTCAGGAAAATATGAGAGATGTGGTATGTGTGAATATAAGCAAGTGTGTAAAGGATGCTGTCCTTCAAGAATGCTTTATAATAAAAAATATGAAGTTGAAGATAAGGATTGTATTTTACGAAAAGTAGTATTTAAATTATTAGAGGAAGAGAGGAACATAAATGAGTAATAGAAATTTTCTTTATCCTTTTACAGGGATAGTAGGACAAGAAAAAATGAAAGAAGCATTGGTATTAAATATAATAAATTCATCTTTAGGAGGGGTACTTATAAGAGGGGAAAAAGGAACAGCAAAATCAACATTAGTTAGAGGACTTGCCAGTTTACTAGCAGAAAGATATGAAAATCATTGTGAATTTCATTGTGATCCTGAAAAACCTGATGAGTTTTGTGATGAGTGCCTAAAAAAATATAAAGCAGGAAAAGAGATTGAAATAATTCAAGGGAAAATGAAAGTAATAAACCTTCCAATAAGTGCTACAGAGGATAGAGTAGTAGGGACATTGGATATTGAACATGCAATAAAAAATGGAGAAAAGAAATTTGAGAAAGGGATACTTGCTCAAAGTAACAGAAATATACTTTATGTAGATGAAATAAATCTTCTAGATGATCATATAGTAGATGTTCTTTTGGATTCAGCAGCTATGGGAGTGAACAGTATTGAAAGAGAGGGGATATCATTTAGTCACCCAGCTAAGTTTGTATTGGTAGGAACAATGAATCCAGAAGAGGGAGATTTAAGACCTCAATTACTAGATAGATTTGGTTTAGTAGTAGATGTAGCAGGAGAAAAAGAAACAAGCAGGAGAGTAGAGGTAGTAAAGAGAAGACTTGAATTTGAAGCAGAACCTGAAAAATTTATAAAAAAATATGATAAAGATGAAAAAGAATTAAAAGAAAGGATAGAAAAAAGCAAAAAAATATTAAAAAATGTTAAATGTAGTGATGAAATGTACGAAATAGCAGCTAAAATATCAATAGCATTGAATGTTGATGGTCATAGAGCTGATATAAGTGTTATAAAAACAGCAATAACAATAGCTGCTTATGAGGGAAGAGAGAATGTATCAAAAGAAGATATGTTAAGAGCAGCAGTATTAGCATTACCTCACAGAATGAGAAAAACTCCTTTTGAAGATGGAGTATTGGAAGAAAGTAAACTTGAGAAGCTTATAGAAAGCTTGTAAGGAGGGAAATATGATATTTCCTTTTGTAGCAGTGGAAGGACAGGAAAAGATAAAGAAGGCTCTTCTTTTAAATATAGTAAATAAGAGAATTGGTGGTGTGTTAATAAATGGAGAGAAAGGAACAGCAAAATCTACATTAGTTAGAGGATTAGGAGAACTATTTTCTGAAATAAAAGTAATAAATCTTCCTTTGAATATAACAGAAGATAATCTAGTAGGAAGTATAGATATAGAAAAGACTATGAAGTCTGGGAAAAAAGTATTTCAAGAAGGGCTTTTAAAAAAATGTCATAATAATATTTTGTATGTAGATGAAATAAATTTATTGGGAGATAGTATTGTAAGCAGTATATTGGAAGTAGCTTCTAGAGAAATAAATTATGTGGAGAGAGATGGTGTGAGTTTTTCACATGAATGTAAATTTTTATTAATAGGAACAATGAATCCAGAAGAGGGAGATTTACGACCTCAATTATTAGATAAGTTTGGTCTTTATGTAAATGCTGCTGGAACAGAAGATATTTTAGAAAGGGTAAAAGTAATTAAGAAAAGACTTGAGTATGAAAATAATCCAATAAAATTCTGTGAAAAGTATAAAGAAGAGGAAGAAATTTTAAAAGAAAAAGTAGAGCATGCTAAAGAAAGAATAGAAAAGATAAAAGTTAGTGACCAAATAATGAATATAGCTGTAAAGATTGTAGAGGAAGCTAATACAGTTGGAAATAGAGCTGAAATAATTCTTGTGGAAACAGCTAAATCTTTAGCAGCCTTAGATGGAAGAAGTTATTTGAATATAGATGATTTAAAAGAAGCTGCTGTATTTGTACTTCCTCACAGAACAAATCAAAAGCATGAAAGTACATCTCAAAGTAAAGGAAATGAACTTGAAGATAAAAATCAAGAAACTGAGGAAGAAAAAAATAATTCAGAAGATAACATTACCCAAGAAAAAGAAGAAGAAGTTCCAGAGGAACCAAATAAAGAAAATTTTGATAACGGAAATGATTCTGAAAATATTGAAGAATCAGATAGAGATGAGAAAAAAAACAAAAATAATGAAAATGCAGAATCAGAAGAAGAATTTGGAATAGGAGAGATATTTAAAGTAAAGGATATACTTATAGATGATGTACATGATACTAGAAAAAGAGCTGGAACAGGAAAAAGGTGTAAAACTAAAAGTGGATCTTTACAAGGACGATATATAAAAAGTACTCTTCCAAAAGGAAAAATTAGAGATTTTGCATTTGATGCAACAATAAGGGCAGCAGCACCTTATCAGAAAAAAAATAAAGAAAATAATTTAATGATAAATATAAAAAAAGAACATATAAGAGTTAAAGTAAGAGAGAAAAGAACAGGAGCAAGTATTCTTTTTGTAGTAGATTCAAGTGGTTCTATGGGAGTAAAAAAAAGAATGGAAGCAGTCAAAGGAGCTGTAATGTCATTATTGAAAGATGCTTATGAAAAGAGGGATAGAGTAGGAATGGTATCTTTTAGAAGAGATAAAGCTGAAGAATTACTCCCCATTACAAGAAGCATTGATTTGGCACAAAAAAAATTAGAAAAGCTTGCAACAGGAGGAAAAACACCACTAGCTGAAGGAATTGCAAAAGCATACACAATAATAAAAAATGAAATGAGAAAGGATAAAGAAGTAGTTCCTTTAATAGTATTTTTATCTGATGGAAAAGGAAATTTTTCTGCTTCAGGAAAAGACCCCGTAAAAGAAAGTTTAGAAATGGCTGAAAAAATAAAAAATGAAGGAATAAGAGCTATAGTAATAGATACAGAAGAAGGGTTTATAAAACTTGAAATGGCAAAGACATTGAGTGAAGCTATGAAAGCAGAATATTACAAACTTGAAAACTTGAGAAGTGAAGATATGCTGAAACTTATAAAAGATAATATATAAAAATATGTCTTTGAAAGGAATAAAATATGTATAAGTTATTAAATAGAACAGATTTTTTTAATAGTGAAGAAATAGAAAAAGATATGGAGTACTATATTTCAAAATATAGCTTTGATGGATTTGAATTAATAAAATTTACAGATATAGATAATACACATTTAAAAAACTATATTAAAGGTTATCATATGCGTTTCTTTCCATCTTGGTTAGAATTTTATAATGAAAATTTTGATGCACTCTATGAAGAATTAAAAGATAAGAAATATTTTAAATCTTTATGTGGTGGAGAAAACAGAAAAGAAGAATTACTTGAATATTATCAAAAAGAATTAGAAGCAGCAAAAAAATTGGAGGTAGAATATGTAGTACTCCATGCATGTAATTCAAAAGTTATAGAAAGTATGACTTATGAGTTTAAATATTCTGATAGAGAAGTTTTAGATAGTGTTATATCATTGATAAATGAATTATTTGATAATGAAAAATATACATTTAAACTTTTATTAGAAAATTTGTGGTGGCCAGGTTTGAAATTGACAAGCAAAGAAGAAGCAGAATATATTCTTAAGAATATAAAATACAAAAATACAGGTTTTATGTTAGATACAGGACATATGATAAATAATAATAGAGAACTTAAAAACTCTAATGAAGCTGTTGCTTATATAAAGCAAAATATAGAAAATTTAGAAGAATATAAAAATTATATTTATGGAATACATCTTAATTATTCTTTATCAGGAGAATATGTGAAAAATGCAATAGAAAAGAATAGAGCTAAGGAATTTAATATAGAAGAAATTATGAGTAATATATACACACATATAAATTCTATAGATTATCATGACCCTTTTGAAAATGAGGGAATAATAGATATTATAAACTCTTTGCCTATTGAGTATCTTGTTTATGAAATGATTGCAAAAACAAAAGAAGAATTAGAAAACAAAATAGAAAGACAGGATAAAGTATTAAAAAAATTTTACAAAAATTATTATAATAAAACAAAAATAAAACAAAGAAGCAAGAAGGAGGAAAAAATGAAAAAATTAATAGCATTTCCAACAAAAGATGGGGTAAATCTTGAAAAACATTTTGGACATAGTGATAAGTTTGTTGTTTATACAATAGAAAATGGGGCAGTTTTATTAAAGGATATAACAGAAAAAGTGGAGAAAGTTCATGGGGCAGCAGCCAAACTTTTGAAAGAAAAGAATATAAATATTTTAATAACTGGACATATGGCTTCAACAGTATATGAGTCTGTGAAAAATAATGGAATAGAAATAATATTAGGGATAGAAGGTAATATTGAGAATGTATTAAAAGCATATTTAGAAGGAACAATTATCAATAAAGATAAAGAGGAATATGTTCATCATTATGCAGATCATTCGCATAGTAATTGTAAAATTAGGGATAAAATATAAATTAATAATTAATTTAATAAGAAATATTATTTGAAATAAGTATAATATATTCTTAATTATTGTAAGAATAAAATATGTATAAAATAGGAATTAAAAAAAGAATAATAGAAAAAATATTCATTAACTTATTTATAATGAGATTCCTAATTTTGGTACTAAAAATAAGAGTTGAAATAGTCTGCAATTAAACTAATAAATAAAAAGGCCTTGAAATATATGTATATACCTAATATTAAGTAAGCTGATAAGGTGATTACATTTAAAATAACTCAAGGTCTTTTTAAATTCTACAATATATTTTATTGAATAAAAAATCATTCTTTAACTTTTAGTTCAAGAACATCAGGTCTGGAATAATGTCCACAAGCATCAAATTCCATACGGCTCATAGGAACTTTTTCCATATCCAGTTCAGCATAAATAATTTCTTCTTTGTCCCAAACAGGATTAGTTTCATAATGTCCATATGGGTCTATTATACAGCTTCCTCCACGACATACAATATCAGAAAGTTTAGCAATTTCTTCAGGGCAGTGTAAATTATCAGGATACATTTCCTTTGTAAAATACATATCACAATTTATGAAATAGCAATGTCCCTCAATAGCTATATGACGAATAGTTGCCTGCCATTCTTCATTATCATTGGTATTTGGAGAAATATATATAGTGATACCTTTTTGATATAATGCAACTCTAGCCAGAGGCATATAACTTTCCCAGCAAATAAGACTTCCCATTACTCCCCAAGGAGTTTCAACTACAGGGAAATAATCTTTATCTGCATCTCCCCAGACAACACGTTCAGCACCAGTAGGTTTTAATTTTCTATGAACAGCAACTAATTCTCCATCAGGTGAAAAAAATAGATTTGTATTATAAAGTGTAGCTGTAAGAGGATCACGTTCAGAAACTCCAATGCTGACATAAGCATTAGCTTTTTTTGCAGCTTCTCCTATAAGTTTTGTTTCTTCACCAGGAACTAAAATAGAATTATCATAATACATTTTCCAGTCTTTACGACCATCAGCATTACGACTTCCAACAGTAAAACCAAATGTCATTCCATATGGATATCCAGGAATAAACAATTCAGGAAATACAATTAATTCACTGTGTTTTTCAGCAGCTTCCTGAATCAATTTGATTGCTTTTTTAGTACAAAGTTCTTTATCAAACATTATTGGAGCAGCCTGAACAACAGCGATTTTACACTTTTTATCCAAATCTTTCATAATTTCCTCCTTATGAATCAGAAGTTCTATATTAATATTAAATTTTTAATACTATTATTATATCAAAAATATATAAGGATTGTTATATGTTTTTATTTTTCATAGGGATAAAATCTTAAATGAAAGAATAATTTTTAAATATAAAAAGGATTTTTTGTTATTAAAATTCAGTAAATGGTTAAAAAGTATTATTTTAAATAAAGTTAAAAGAGATATTCTTATAGTATGACATATCTCTTTTATTTTTTTGTAAATTATGTTATTCTATTAAATAAGGCTAAAGTTTTTGACAGGCTTTTTTGTAAAAAAAATTTAGGAGATACTGCTGAAATGTATAATGAAATTGATCTTCATCAAATGAATTTTGATGATGCTTTAAGGGTTTTTATAACTAAATATAATGCTTTATACAAAAAAGGCGAAAGAAAAGAAATAAAAGTAATACATGGATATGGTTCAAAATTTTTAGATGGAGAGGCTGTAATAAGAACTAAGATAAGACAGTTTTTCTCTAAAAATAAGGACTGTGTGAGAATGAGGATAGATTTGAATCCTGGAGTGACTTATGTTATGCCACTAAAAAATCTTCCTCAGCCTAAAAAGAAAAAACTTGGATTTTAGCTAAGTGAATGTCTAAACTATTTAACTGGAAGGTAATTATGTATATAAAAACTAAAAAAAATATTGGAGAACAGGAAAAAGAAAAGATAATAGAATTTTTAAAAAGAAATGGATTAGGAATCATAATAACTGAAGATGAAGATATTATGAAAATAGGTATAATTGGAAATAAAAAAAATGTGGATCTAGATGTGCTTTTATCTTTTGATGGGGTAGATGAAATGGTTCCTATTGGTAAAAGTTATAAATTTGTAAGTAGAGAATTTCAAAAAGAAGATACTGTTATAGACATAAAAGGAAGGAAAATAGGTGGAGGAAACTTCATGCTTATGGCAGGACCTTGTGCTGTAGAAAGTAGAAAATCTATATTTGAAATAGCTGAAAAAGTAAAAAAATCTGGAGCTCAAGTACTGAGAGGTGGAGCTTTTAAACCAAGAACATCGCCATATGATTTTCAAGGTTTAGGAGAAGAGGGACTTAAATATATGAGAGAAGCAGCAGATAAGTATAATCTTCTTGTTGTAACTGAGGTTATGGATACTCAGGATATACCTCTTATATCTGAATATGCTGACATACTTCAAGTTGGAGCAAGAAATATGCAGAATTTCAGTCTGCTTAAAATGTTGGGTAAATGCAATAAACCAATACTTTTAAAAAGAGGACTCAGTGCTACAATGAGAGATTTTCTTATGGCAGCAGAATATATAGTGGCATATGGAAATACAAAAATAATATTATGTGAAAGAGGAATCAGAACTTTTGAAACGATAACAAGAAATACAGTGGATATAAATGCAGTTCCTTTAATAAAGGAAAAATCACATCTTCCGATAATAATAGATGCAAGTCATGGAACTGGAAGGAGAAGTCTTGTAGAACCTGTGACGCTGGCAGGGGTAATAGCTGGGGCAGATGGAGCAATGGTTGAAGTACATGAAAATCCAGAATGTGCAGTTTCTGATGGGGTTCAATCATTGGACTTTTATGGATTTGAAAAACTAACTGAAAATTTGAAAAAAGTTTTGGAAGTGAAGAAAAATTTTATATAGAAAGAGGTAAATATGTTTGAAGATAGAGGGAATCATTTAATAATAAAAGAATTTGAAAATATGGGGATAGGAACCATATTTACAGATATATCTTATGGAAATGCAAAACAGAAAACACGTGAAGAACTTATAAAAGATTTTGAACTTGGAGATAGAAATCTTATATCTGGATATCAAACTCACAGTAAAAATATACAAGTAATAAAAGAAATAGATAAGATATACTTTGAAAATACAGATGGGTTTATAACAAATAGAAAAGATGTAGTGATATTTACTAAATATGCCGACTGTCTTCCTGTATATATTTATGATCCTCTAAAGGAAGTAATAGGTCTGGTACACTCTGGCTGGAGAGGAACTTTACAAGAGATAACTCTGGAAGCTATAAAATTGATGGAAAAAAACTATGGAACAGATAGAAAAAATGTTTATTTTGCCTTTGGTATAGGTATTGGACAGGAGAATTATGAGGTTGGACAGGAATTTAAAGACCTGTTTTCAGAAAAATTTTCATTTGATATAGTAACTGAAAGTTTTATGGAAAAAAATGGAAAGTTATATTTTGATAATCAGAAATTTAATTATCTTAATTTAATAGTAAATGGAGTAGAGAAATCGAAAATAATAACAAATGAATATTGTACATTTAGAGATAAAAGATTTCAATCTTTCAGAAGGGATAAAGAAAATTCAGGAAGAGCAGGAGGCTTTATTTATTTTAAATAGTAATAAAAAATTTATTGGGGGAGAGTAATATTGGACAGAGCTTTTTATAGAAATCTTTTGGCAATAACTATGCCTATTGCATTTCAAAATATAATTTCATATAGTGTTAATATGATGGATACGCTTATGTTAGGAAGTCTTGGAGAAACTGTGTTGTCAGCTTCAAGTCTGGCAGGGCAGGTATTTTTTCTTTTTTCTATACTTGTATCTGGTTTAGGGTGTGGAGCAGGAGTTCTATGCAGTCAGTATTTTGGAAAGAGGGATTTAAAAAACTTGAGGAAAATAGCAGCAATGGTATTAAAATTAGCTATAAGCTTGAGTGTTATATTTACTTTGGTGCTTTTAATATGTCCTTCTGCAATCATGAAGATATTTACCCCTGAAATAGCAGTAATAGAGCAGGGAAGTAGATATTTAAGAGTAGTTGCAGTTTCATATATATGTTTTGGAATAACTACAACATTTCTTATAGTATTAAGAAGTCTGCAAGATGTAAAACTTTCTCTCTGGATATATACTGTTTCTTTTTTTACAAACATATTTTTTAATTATGTATTTATCTTTGGACATTTTGGATTTCCAAGAATGGGAATAGTTGGAGCTGCATTAGGAACAGTAATGGCAAGAGGTGTTGAGGTAGCTCTGGTAATGATATATCTGAAAAAATATGAGAAAGTTTTAAAATTTAAACCTATAATGTTGAAGTTGTATGATAGGATATTGTTTAAAGATATGATAAAATATGGACTTCCTGTAATAATTGGAGAATTATTCTGGGGACTGGGGCTTTCAGCTCACTCAGCAATATTAGGTCATATGGGAGCAGCTGTAGTGGCAGCTAATAGTATATGTAATGTACTTCATCAGTTTGCTCTCTCATTTGTACAGGGAGTGGGAAGTGCTTCAGCTGTAATTATGGGAAAATATATTGGTGCTGGAGAAATTACAGCAGCTAAGAAAGCTTCAAAAGCTCTTGTAAAATTCTTTGCTGTGTGTGGAGTGATAACAGCTGCATTTTTATTAGGTGTAAGTGAACCATTCTTTTCATTCTACAGCTTACAGCCAGCTACTTTGAAATTAGCCAGACATTTCATGCTTGCATATGCTTTTATCACTATGTTCAGAGCAATATCAGCTCCTATTATAGGAGGAATATTATGGGGAAGTGGAGATACAAGGTTTGCAGCGACTGTAGATATATCATTCTTGTGGTGCTTACTTCCAATAGGATTTATGGCAGCTTTTAAGTGGCATTGGAATCCAGCAGTAGTTCTTGTTATTCTTAGACTAGAAACACCATTGAAAATGGTAGCCTGTCTGATAAGATTACGTGGAGATAAATGGATAAAATCAACTGTTAGATAAAAATAATTGTAAAGAATTGAAATATAAAAATTTTAGATTGTGAGTAATTATTAAGTATAATAAAAAGACAGAATTTAGAAAAACTCTATTTTCTGTCTTTTTATTTTTATTGAATGTCATTTATAACTTTCAGTACCTTTCCTACAACACTAAATTCTTCACCAGGTCCTATGTAAATAGGTTGATAATTAGGATTATCACTAATTAGTGCAATATAGTTTCCAGTAACTTTTAATCTTTTAACATATGATTCTTCATTTACAATAAAAGCTCCAATTTCACCATTTCTAACTTCTACCCCTTTTCTACAAAGGATAATAGAGGAATTTTTTATAGTAGGCTCCATAGAATCTCCTTTTACATTGACAGCAAAAAGAGTTTCAACATTTCTTACTCCAGGTATAGAAATAAAATCAACAGGGGCTTCTTCGGTAAAGACTCCTATTCCTGCACTTATTCTTGAATAAAGAGGAATATAATTATCCAGATCTTTTAATTCAGATACATTAACCTTTGGAGTGGCATCTTTCTGTTTTTCTAATTTCTTAAGTTCCTCTAATATTAACGTAGGTGTTCTTTCAATTGCTGCTAAATATTTAAATTCAGCTGCTTCCTTAGTAGTAAGCTGCAATATTGCTATCATTTTATCAAGTATCTCTTCGCTAGGAGGATTTCTTACCTCTCCCCTTTCAATTGTATTATAATATGATTGGGTAATTCCAATTGCTTTAGCCAATTTATTTTGACTATAACCCATTTCCTCTCTTCTGTTTCTTAAAAAGGTTTTAAAATTCATACAGCACCTCCTATATTTATATATCTATATATAAATAATTATAATATAAAAACAAAAATTTTACAACAAAAATAAAAAATAGTTGACAAAATTGACACTATGTATTAATATATATTTATATATAGATAGTTCTATTTTTAGATATAGTAAAGGGGGATAGAAATATGAAAATACTAATAAAAAATAAAAAATGGGAAACTTCATTTAAGACAGTAAAATTAATATGTAATGTTTCTTCTGAAAATAAAATATTTAATATAAGTTTTAATTACAATGGAAAGAATATTAATATTAAGACATACAACCTTGACTATACATTTAAATATCTTGAAAAGCTTTTTGATAATGTAAATATGAAAGAAACAGCTAGATTTGTTAGTTGAGCAAATATAGATAAAAAGAATATTATACAATGAAGGAAATTTTTATTATCTTTGTGATCTTAAAAATTTCCTTTATTATTTTCAAAAAAATTTAACATTATATATAAAATTTATGTTATAATGTAAAAGATAAAAATACTATAAAAAATTTTAACTATTGACAATTAAATAAAAAAAAGTTATATAGGTTAGTATAAAAATACAAGTTTCTATGGGGGAAATATGGTAGGAATAGTAGTAGTTGCACATAATCCTAAACTTTCACAAGAGATAATCAATTTTTGTATGGAGCTTAAAAATAGTGATTTTATATTAGAAAATGGTGGTGGGACAGAAGATGAAAATGGATATGGGACCTGCCCTGAAGTTATAGCAAAAGCAATAAGAAAAGCAGATCAAGGTGATGGAGTGGTTATACTTTGTGATCTTGGAAGTTCAGTAATGAATGCAGAAACTGCAAAAGAAAGATTAAAAGATGAAATAAAAGTAGAGATAGTAGATGCACCGATAGTAGAAGGAACAATAGTGGGAGTTTCTTCTAATCATCCTAAAGTAAATTTAGAAACATTAGTGGAATTTATAAAAGAATCAAAAGAGTTTCCAAAGTTTTAAGAGAAAGATAACTTAAGAGGGGATACCGGCTTTTAAGTTATCTTTTTCTTTTATTATAGAGAAGGTGATAAAATGAGTAACGAATTAGAAAGTAAAAATGTCAGCAGATTATTTTTTAAATTTGCTATTCCAAGTATAGTAGGAATGTTGATAGTATCTATACAAATGATGGTAGATGGAATATTTATAGCTAATACTCAAGGAGCTTCAGGTTTGGCTGCTATTAATCTTTCTATGCCAATAATATTATTTACAAATAGTATAGCTTTGATGATAGCAGCTGGTGGAGGAGTGTATTGTTCTATTGCTTTAGGAAAAGGAAAATTTAAAAGAGCTAATGAGATAATGTCATTCACTCTTCAGATATTTGTAATATTTTTAGGAAGTTTATCTCTTTTGGGGTTTCTTTTTATAAATGGAATAATAGGAGTATTAGGAGCAACAGAAATACTTGCTCCTCTAGTAAAATCTTACCTATTGACTATGCTGATATTAAATATACCATATAATATTCCAATCTTTACAGAGGGGTTTATAAAAATAGCTGGGAAACCTAATCTTGTATTTTTGAGCTGTATTATATGTCTTACAGGAAATGTTTTGATGGATTATCTGTTTATTGTAAAAATGGATATGGGTGTATTTGGAGCAGCTCTTGCCACTTCAATAGCTAATGGAACTGCTGGTGCAGTGTTGATGTGGAATTATTTTAAAAATAGAAGCAGACTAAAACTAGTTAAGCCTAATGGAAATAGAATTCTTTTAGGAAAAATTTTGTATAATGGAAGTTCTGAAATGTTGACAATGGTGTCAAGTGCTCTTGCTACTTTTATTTTTAATTACATACTTATCAGAAGAATAGGAGAAATAGGAGTATCAGCTTTAACTATAGTTTTTTATGTAAATACAGTAGTTAATATATGTCTTTTTGGATTATCTCAGGCACTTCAACCAATAGTTTCCTACAATCTTGGTGCCAGAAGAATGGAGCAGATATATAAAGTAATGAGAACAGCATTTTTTACAGGTGGAAGTATAGGATTCTTCTTTTTCTTTGTGATGAAATTCAATAGTTCGCCTATTATAAAAGTGTTTTCAAAGGATAATTCCGATTTGATGAATTTAACAGGAAGAGCTTTAAATTTTGTAGTATTTCAATATTTATTTTCATTTGTGAATGTTATAATAAGCTCTTTTTTAACAGCTGTAGAGAAACCTATGGAATCAGCAGCTGTGGCAATGTGTCGTTCACTTATATGTGTAGCAGGGCTTCTTTTTATACTGCCAATATTTTTGGGAGAAAAAGGATTATGGCTGGCTCTTCCATTAGGGGAACTTTTGTGTATGGTAATGAGTATACCCCTTTTAGTAGTATCATATAAGAAAATAAAAATAAGA
>ERZ791743.526-NODE-526-length-34519-cov-34.284558_pt1 | contig 34519 bp, 33 predicted proteins | sample MGYA00509952_ERZ791743 | MGnify/ENA primary metagenome ERZ791743 (study PRJEB30046, sample SAMN00792040) | human gut metagenome | study: EMG produced TPA metagenomics assembly of the A metagenome-wide association study of gut microbiota in type 2...
TCTTGAAAACCGTTGTACCGCGAGGTACCCGGGGTTCGAATCCCTGTCTCTCCGCTGAAACCTAAGACATTAGGTAGTCAAATTAAGACAAGTCCCGTAAAATCAACGTTTTACGGGACTTTTTCTATTTATCCGGTGGACAACCTAAAGACATTCAAATGCCCACTTCTGACAAAGTTCCGTTACTAAATCGTTACTAAAAATCAGCCTATAAAAATAGTAACGGTTTTTGATGTAAGTCCTTGATTTGTCGCTCATTGACGTTCAAATGTCTGCTTGTAACCCAATTATTAATTATTCCTTTGCAGAGGGAAGTCATTACACCCACTGTAACGGAGCTCAACAACGATTCGGATGCGGAAGAGGCTCCGTCCGGGAACGATACGCTGAATATGGTGACAGGAGGTGTCTATCAGTAAAGGGGTAATGAAAAGGCTGCTTGCACCGGCGGTGCTGGCGGTTGCTTTTTCCGCCAGCCTGCCGGCGCAGAATACGGGTACGGTTGGGACACCCGCCTCGTTCCATGATAAAGCGAAGGCAGAGTTAGCCGTCGAGCTGATTAAGAAATACGAGGGAGTCCATGACCGTTCTGATTATCCGTACTACAGTTACGGACATTGTAAACTTCCGGGAGAGGAACTGTCCTATGATATGACGGAGGCGGAAGCGGAAAAACTGCTGATAAGGGGTTTGGAGAAGCGTTACAGGTTGTTCAGCAAGTATGGGAAAGGTTCCCTTATCCTGACCGTACTCAGCTACAATGTGGGTCACGGAACTCTGCTCGGATATGGGAAACATCTGAAAAGCCGTCTGCTGAAAAAGATGGAAGCCGGTGGCAGGGACATCTATAAGGAGTATATATCCTACTGCCACTACAAGGGGCGGAAAATCCGCTCGATAGAGCGGCGACGGAAAATGGAGTTTTTGCTGCTGCATGAGAAGTAACGCAAAGGGAGAGCTTCACACGAATGGTGGGGTCTCCCTTTGCTGTTTGAAATAATATCATCTTCCGTTTGTGAGTGAGTTAAGAACTACCCTACAGGGTAGTGGAAAAGTCTCGCGAAGTATGGAACTTTGCAGCAGAAAACTAAAAACTATCATACAATGGGAAAAATTAGATTACACAAAAGAACTCTACAGAAAAGCATCATTTCACTAGTATTGGCTTTGATGACCATATCAATATCGCATGCACAGGAAAACGACAAAGCGAATATGGAATGTTTGTACAGACTAAGTTTTCTTAAAGATACAACAAGTACTGTGACTACAGATGATTTGATGGTTCTGAGATTCAACAAAGACAAATCGTTGTTCTACAGTTATAACTCCTATACACTGGATTCACTGCTGTGCTCGGATAAAGGTTCTTCTATTCAAATGGATATTTTAGCGAACGGTTCCAGCAAGTATGGGAAACGTATAGTATCCTACAATATCCTGAAAGACTTCAGAAATAATCTGATAGACTATACAGACAATGTCGGTGGAGAACATTACAGATATGAAGAAGAATTGCCTGATTTTAACTGGAAAATCTCAACCGAACAAAAGAAAATTTGGGATTATACTTGTCAGAAAGCGACATGCGATTTCCGAGGACGTACTTATGAAGCTTGGTTCACTACCGAAATACCTGTAAAAGATGGTCCGTGGAAGTTTTATGGACTTCCCGGTCTCATTATGGAGGTCTATGATATACAGAAACATTATTCCTTTGTATTCGTAGGGCTTCGCAAGAGTGGCGCAAACATCACTATGCTGCCACGTCAGTACACTAAATCATCAAGAGAAAAGTATTTGAAAGCATACAAGAATTACATTAAAGATCCTGTTGCGTTCATTTCTGCGGCTTCAGGAATGAAGATTACAGTCAATGGTTCTTCCAGAAGAAAACCCCAAAAAGGCAAATCTGTAAATTATGATGTAATGGAACGCTATTAAATTTATTATATGAAGAAACTTGTATTATTCAGCGTTTTTGTATTTTGTTGTACTCTATCCATCTTTGCCCAAAGTCATTCAATTATGGGAACAGTTGTGGATAGTAGTACTCTTGAACCGATTACAGGAGTCAATGTGATTGTCAGGCATTGTACAGACAATGGCATAATTGCATATACAACAACTGCTGATAATGGAACCTTTTCATTACAGATTAACCATGATAACCTTGCAGATTATACTTTACAGGTGACCTGCTTAGGGTATGAACAACAAACTCTTAACCTCACAGATAACAATTATCTCATAAAGCTAAAAGAAAAGAGCTTTGAATTGCAGGAAGTTTCAATCAAGGCTGACAAGATTATTCAGAACAAAGATACAACAAGCTATTTTGTTACCAATTTTGCAACGACTAAAGACAGGACTATTGGAGATGTACTTACCAATATGCCGGGAATCAATATCGCAGAGAATGGTAAGATTTCGTATAATGGTAGCCCTATAAATAAGTTTTACGTGGAAGGCATAGATCTGTTTGACGGTAAATATAACTTGGCAACAAACAACATTTCCTATGAAAATATCGCACGTGTGGAAGTCATTGAGAATCATCAGGCAATTAAAGCATTGCAAGGGACAGGTGTAGATACGGAAACAGCGATAAACCTAAAACTAAAAGATAGTGCCAAGTCTGTTTGGAACGGCAACTTTTTAGGTAAAGGTGGTTTTACCCACGATGAAGGTCTCTGGGAAACAGAACTGTTTGCTGCAAGATTTTCATCAAAGAGCCAGAGTGCAACAACTTTGAAATCAAACAATACCGGAAAGAATATTGCAGACGAGGGTAATTCACTCACAATTGATGACCTTTTGTATATGTATCCCGGTAGTGAAATATCCGGAAGTTTAACATCTGCACCCTCTATTTCTACCAACCTGAGCAATGATAGGACTCGTTTCAATCGCACCCACATGTTCAGCAACAGTAGTATGTGGAAGTTGTCAGAATCGGGCCAGATAAAGTCGCAGATTATTTATACAGATGACAAAAACACCTATGACCAAAGCATAGAGTCGGCATATTATCTGATGGACAGTCTGTTGGTTAAAGGTACTCAAGAAACAAGTTCTGTAAAAGACAAAGGCTTGCAGGCGTCTGTTGTTGCGACCATTGATAAAGATTCGTATTTTCTTTCTGATGAACTTTCCTTTAAGTCGAAATGGAGAACTTTTGCTTCGGAAATTAATGGTGACTTCAATTATCATAGTATTGCAGACATTACCACATATAATGTAGAAAACAGGTTGAAGTATGTAAAGAAAACGGGTAATAACATCTTCCAAATAATGTCGCTTAACAAGTATGAGTTTATTCCGGAAGATTTGTATGTAGGTGGAGAAAGTGTCAAACAACAGAAGATTGATAAAGGCAACTTCTTCTCAAATACCAACTTCAGATTTTTACATAATATTAAAAGGTGGTCTTTGGGAACGAATATGGACCTCTTTGGGAATATATATAATTTCAACAGTTTGTACAATGATGCAAGCATCAACTATCAGAACGACTTGAATGTGAACTATATTGGGGCACGTCTGAATCCGGAAATCATATACCAGAATGAGCACTTAAAACTGAATCTGAAGTTTCCATTGTCTGTTTATCATTTTAGCGGTGAACAGTCTGCAACAAAGATTTATGTAAAACCTGATATTTATCTGAAATGGAAGTTCCTTCCAAGGTGGACACTGTTTGTTAATGCTACCATCGGAAACTCATATACAGGTAATGGCTTATACTATACAGCACCTGTCATGACGGATTACAGAGCAATGTATGCCGGATTTTTGAATTACGATGGGAAAATTGAAAAACGTATAGGTGGAAGAATAAGTTATGCAAACCCTTCTGACATGTTATTTGCAAACTTAAGCGCAACCTATTCTGATGAAAACACCAAAAGAAGTATTTCAAAACAAGTTGACAACGGATATGTATATTATTTATACGAACCAGGAAATGATAAATATAAGTTACTATTTGCTGATGGAAGCATCAGCAAAGGTATAGAGCTGATAAATGGTTCCATTGAGTTGAGCAGTTCTTTTCAGAACCATAATATGCCGCTTGAACAGAATGGCTACATATCAACAATCGACTTTGGAAGTATCAATTCAGGAATAACGCTTAAATCAAATCCATGTGATTGGTTTAATATTGATTATAAGATTGGACATAAATACAATTATATGAAGTCTGAGGCATTAAAGTCTGTGACCCAACATTTGACACAGAAATGCTTATTGGTATTCTATCCAATAGAAGACATTAGCATTAAACTGAATGGAGAACATTATCTGTCATTTTTTGATTCGGGACAAAAGAAGAATACGTTCCTTGTAGATTTGGAATTTGTGTATCGATACAAGCAATTTGATTTCTTGGCATCAGTTACCAATTTGTTCAACCAAAATGTGTACTCTTATACAATATATGGCGATTTAAGCAGTACTACAACCCAATACAATATTAGAGGAAGGAATGTTACGATTGGAGTAAACTGGTATTTCTAATTGTCTTGACTATTTATTATAGAAAATCTCTATATAAACATCAATAGTCAGAACTACCCTACAGGGTAGTGGAAAAGTCTCGCGAAGTATGGAACTTTGCAGCAGAAAACTAAAAAACTATCATACAATGAAGAAGAATATTAGAATTGCAGCGAAAGCTGCTTTATCCCTTTTGATTCTTTTGGTATTGGGATTCATAGGATTGGTCATTTATGCAAAGTACTTCTATAATCGGGATGTAAAAGTAGTCTCTTATTATGCCGATGAGCTATGTCTTGGAAAGGAGGCTTTTGAAGCGGAATTTGAAGAAATCTATCAAGTTACTCTGGACGAGTATTCATTGTATCCTTCCAAGCATTTGAACATGGATAGTTTGCATGAAGAGTATTTACAACGAATAGAAAAAGAGGCAAAAACACCTATTAAATTTGGCAAGTTATTGAAAGAATATTTTGCTGCACTAAATGCAGGTCATGCATCCGTTTATCTAAACGATTATACGGCCAATTATGCTCCATCGTATATTGAAGGAAGAGTTTTTATTGATAACCCTAATTTGTATATGTGTGAGAATGGCTTCCAAGATAAAGATGAAATTGTGAGTATAAATAAAATTCCGGTTGCAGAATGGATTTCCACGAATGAAAAATATACTCCTTCTTCTACCGAAAAATGTCGAAAATTAATGACGGCCCGTAAGATATTTCGTTCTTGGAGCGATACTACTGCAACCTATCAGGTAATACGAAATCAAGATACGGTGAGCCTAACGCTCAATCTGAAAAAAGCATCTGCCTTTCATGAAAAACAAAACCCTACTGTGGAATGGACGGTATTACAGGATAGCATTGGATATATTCGCATATTGTCCATGATGGATTCTGTCGTGGATGAATTTGACAGAGCTTATCAACAGGTAAAGGACTTTCCAGATTTGATAGTGGATGTCCGTGAGAATGGAGGAGGAAGCAGTGGAAACGGTAAAAAAATATGTGAATATCTCATTCATAAGCCACAGCCACACTGTGTATCGCCAGATTGGGAAATAATACCTCGGAAGGATTCATATAAAGGTAAATTATTCCTTCTGACCAGTACATATACCTTTTCTGCTGCTGAAAGTTTTACATTGGATTTAAAAGAAAGTGGTAATGCGATAATTATTGGTGAAGGGACTGGTGGGGATACAGGAAATCGTCCTCGTACATTTCATACTACGAATGGTATTTATTTTCGTTTGCCGACAAGAGAGCCTTCTTTTTCACCAAACGGATTTCCGATGGAGGGGAAAAGTATCATGCCTCATTATGAGGTTTATCAGAGTGTAAATGATTTTATGAAAAACCTTGATACCGTATTGGATTTTACCTTGCAGATGATTGATACTAATAATCAGTAATGAACTTGAACAGGCATCTGTATTAATACATTTTGAATTCTTTTTTATGCCTTCGGTTATATCTTATATAAATCTCTCATGGGCAGTTGTGGGCATCATCGATAATGAAAATTCTGCTGCAAAGATATCAATAGTATGCCAAACTATAAACATCAATAATCAGAACTACCCTACAAGGTAGTGGAAAAGCCTCGCGAAGTATGGAACTTTGCAGCAGAAAACTAAAAACTATCATACAATGAAATTAATTAAAGTATTCTTATTAGAACTTATTGGTATCATACTACCTGTCAGTTTGTCCGCACAGACCGTTAGCGGAAAATTGATTGACGAGAACAGCCAGCCTTTGCCTTACGCCAATGTGGTACTACTGTCCTTGCCGGACTCGGCATTTGTTAGCGGAACTATCAGCGGTGAAGACGGATCTTTTACACTGGAGGCAACATCGGAAAATCAGATAGTGAAAATATCCTCTATAGGATATAAGACTGTATGTAAGCCGGTATCTCCGGCCAATATCGGTATCGTGCAGCTCGTTTCGGATGCACAACAATTGGGAGAAGTTGTTGTAAAAGCAGACTTACCTAAAACACGCGTGAAAGGTAATGCAATGGTGACAACTGTCGCAGGAAGTGTGCTTGAAAAAGCCGGAACAGGAAATGACCTGCTCAACAAAATACCGGGGTTGTCTGCCGAAGACGGCTCAGTGAATGTATTCGGAAGCGGAGTAGCGGAAATCTACATCAACGGAAGAAAAATGAGAAACAGTTCGGAACTTGACCAACTGTCGTCCGATGATATAAAAAGTGTAGAAGTCCTTCGTAATCCAGGTGCCAAATACGATGCTTCAGTAAAAGCTGTTGTACGAATCATAACTAAGAAAACACAAGGAGAAGGATTCGGTTTCAACAATCGTACATACGTGGGATACCAATATGACCTTGCTTTGCTCGACCAGTTTAACTTTAATTACCGCAAGGGAAGATTCGATCTCGGAGGAATGTTATTTGGCAGAGACAACAAGTTTGAAGAGAACAAGATACTGACACAGAAAACATACCTTGATAAAGTATGGACACAAAATTCGGATATGAAAAGTCCGTTTCACACGCAGGATATTGCTGCCATGCTTTCATTGAATTATCAGTTCAACGAAAATCATGTGATGGGTGTAAGGTATGATTTTAGCAGAAATCCTCAGATTAAGATGTGTCTGGATATGAATTCTTCCATTCATGTGGATAATCTATTAGAAGAAGAAAGTAAAAGTAACCCCCATTCAATAACCACAAACAACAGGCATACCGTAAATGCTTATTATAATGGCAATCTCAATGATTGGAATATGGATTTGAATATGGATGGAATGTGGTCGGATAGTAATAATCCTATCGTAGCTGAAGAATATGTCAAGCAATCGGACAATACGGAAGTAAACAACACTATCCATACACTGGGTAAGAACAGAAATGAACTTTATGCTGCCAAACTTGTAATGGAGCACCCGTTATGGGAGGGTAGCTTCTCCATAGGCAGTGAATATACCTACAGCAGCCGTACCAACCAATACGCAAACGATGAAAATATTATACCTGACAACGACAACAAAATCAGGGAAAATGCCGTATCTGCATTTGCTATGTACGCACGCAGTTTCGGCCAGTTGCAAGCTCAGGCAGGTGTGAGATATGAGCATCTGAATTCCGATTATTATGAGTTCGGGAAAAGAATGGATGAGCAAAGCCGTAAGTATGACAATGTATTTCCTTCCATATCCCTGTCATATCCTATAGGTAAAACCCAACTGATGATAAGTTATTCAGGCAATATAGAACGACCAAGCTACTATAAGCTGTCAAGTGCAGTAATCTATGGCAATAAATATACATACGAGAGTGGAAATCCGCTTCTGCGTTCTTCGATACTGAATACCTTGTCACTTAATGCATCATGGGAATGGCTTTATTTCAATATGAATTACAGTCGCATCAAGGACATGCAGATACAGGTAAGCCAATCCTACTCGGATGCAGATCCTTCTATTTCTCTGTTCACACATACCAATGTTCCTAAGGTGGACAAGCTGAATGCCACCTTGTCAGCATCGCCGACAATAGGTATATGGTCACCGCAGTTCACAGCCATGTACAGCCAGCAATGGTTTGTGATGGATACACCGGACGGTCCCAGAAACCTTAATAATCCTATCGGATTTTTCCAATGGAACAATACATTCAGTTTACCTAAGGATTTTCAGTTGAATATAGATTTGGAGACTTCCACACGAGGAGAAGACAGCAGCTACCGTATAATTGAACCCGGTAGTTCGGTCAACATTTCTTTATATAAAGGATTTTTGAACGGAAAACTGGCTGTTCAACTGCAAGCCAACGACATCTTCAATACTTCATCCTCAGACATACTGATGTACAGCGGTAACCGAATTACAATACTTCAGCCGGAATCACGCCGCAGTTTCGGTATGACGGTACGATACAAATTCAACACAACAAAGAGTAAGTATAAAGGAACCGGAGCTGGAGACAGCCAGAAAAACCGTATGTAAATTATGACAGCGTCAATATCTTATATAAATCTCTCATGGGCAGTTGTTGGCATCATAGACAAGGATGTCCACAACTCCCTTCAATCCATGAAGCGTCCTAACGAACCGATAGAAGTTACCATTGAAAGGTATGTTATCGGTTATCTGGTCTTCTGGCATATTGCCTATATTGATAAAGAAAAGATGAACAGATGTGACGATGAGAAGGTAATCGAACTTGGACGGAAGAAAATGAAGGAATACGTCACCTCACATCCCCCTGTAGCTACTTTGCCGAAGTTCTACATCGTCTTCCTAAATCAGCCTCATATTGGCTGCGATACCCACGGCCTCAGTGATGTTTTCTGCGTGTAGTTTTTCGAAGAGTTTCTTCTTGTGAAACTTTACGGTATTGGCATCAATAAAGAGAGTTTCTCCAATTTCCGTGTTCGACAGTCCTTTGACGGAGAGCTGGAGAATCTCTTTTTCACGGTCGGAAAGAATCAGTTCAGGCTGTTTTCTCCATCGTCTTCCCTCGAATGAGTAGAAATACCTGTCAGTACATGTATGGTCTGAAATAACTACATCTCCGATAGTTTTCTCCGGTGAAAGTGAAACTGTACATAGAGCCAGCCATATATCCCCATTGTCACTCAGCAAGGCAGGTGTCAGTTTGTGGTGGATAAGGTGCGAGTGCTTTTCTGATGTACGGATATGAAAGTTATACTCGATAGACAAGTCAAGTCTTTTCTCTACCGGCTGGTCATAATAAAACCGGAATCCGGCTTCGTTGATTTCCATAAGACGGTTTATCTCGTCAGACGGAACGACATCAAAATAAAAGGCATAACCTTTCTGTTGCACATCTTCCGGTGAATGACCGCAGAGGAAAAGCGGGTTGGACGATACGTAAAGGAAATCCTTGCGGTTATAGTCTATGATGTACAGACTGTGATTTGTATTGCGTGCCAGAGCCTTAGCCATAGCAATACAGAGTCCGGTCCTGTCGTATTCGCAGTCGGGAATGTTCATTTGCTGATTGATGGGATGGAAAAAGCGTTTTATATCCTTTTGCATAACTGATTGCGTTTTGGCCGCAAAATTAGGGAAATATTTCTGGAGCATGTGGTAAATGACTGTTTTTTATTCAAATCCGGAAAAATAACCTGAGTTTATCATATGAATTTCAGGGTATATAAAATGTCATGTTTACTTTATTCAGTAAAATTTGTTTCTGCTTTCCGAAAGCCTTAATTTTACATGACTTTTACATCAAACAATCATGGGAAATTATATGGCAAAAGCAGCGGATGCCTTTCTGACAGGGCGTCCGTATGGCATACGTCTTGACTTCAAACACAAGGGCTTCGCTCTTTTCAACTACAACATGAACGAGCTTGGCAACCATCTTCCCGCCAGACTGGAAACGCTTCCGCTGGAGGATTTTGACGTGGAGGATATTCCGCTGCGCGGGGAGCGCATTGTCCGAAAGGAAAACATAACGGACATATTCTTCTATGACGAGAAGAGCAACCCGTATTCGGACAACCGAGTAGATATGAAGAAACTGAAGGCATACAACAAATACATTTATCCGCTTTCACTTATTCTGAATAGAAATCTGTAAGATGGAAACAAAAAAAAGACTTCCGTCAGTGAAAGTCTTTGGAACAGCGGTTTCTTTGCTACTTTCTTTGTCCGCCTTCTGCTCACCGAAAGAAAGTAGGGCGGCTCTCGCCGCCTCTGCCTCCTAAAGTCGGGTGTAAAGTCCCGTTACATCCGTGAAAATCTGCTGGAGCATATCAAAGTACACCCCCTCGTCCAATATGATTTTCAGTCTGTTGGCTGATGTCTTGTTCCTTGCAAGGCTCATTTGTAGTCCGTTGCTCAAATTGATATAGTTACGGCTTCCCGTCATGACGGTAAATCCATGACTGCCCAACTGCTGTAAGATTGTATTCGCTATCATCTGTAAATGAATTTAAGTTTTTTCAATGGGTGGCTTTTGCCACCCGATTTTTTATACGTTCATGCTTTGCCTTATATGTTCCAATGTGCGCTCGGCAATGGGGGTATATTTTCTGAGCCATTCCACCACATGCACCATGTTGTATTCGGAAGTGATGACTGCCATATGTTCGTTTATCGGGGTCATTCTTGTACTTTCGTAGCTCTCTATCCACGCCTTTAGTGTTGCCACATCACAAGTATCGGTACACATCATATCCAAAATTCTGATAGGGTCGCTGAATGTCACAATCAAAGTATCATAGTATGCTGTCATAATCTGTCCTCCTTTCCTTTTATCCATTCGTCACGCAGGTGTCTGCACTCCTCCAATGTCGGTCTCACACAAGAGAAAAGTTCTCCGTCCGTGTGTCGGTAGTCATACTGGAAAAGGGTTGTTCTTTTCCGTCTGATAGTCGTTTGGTACTTTTCGTACTTTTCAGTACCTGCCGTCTGGCAGGTACTCACTCCGTTGATGGTCATTCTTGTTGTCATGGTAGTCATTTATTAAAATTCAACAATCAGCAGTCGGTTCTCCATTACCTTTTCGGGGGCTGTTATCATCTTTTACCACTACCAATGAATTGATAAGTTTGATGAAGATTTCGGGGGCATTTTCATGCCACCCGAAAAACATGTTTTCAATTATTATTTTCATATAGAACTTATTATATTATTTATGCTGTCAATCTTTGCTCGATAAGTTGAATATTCTTGTTTACAAGTTCAATGATTTGACGATGATAACTTGTATTCATATTGCAGGTTTCTCAGCTTTGGGCAATCAGCATGGTGTCAAGAGATAATTCTATGGTTTCAATCCTTTTCCCTTCAATGCTTGCGGAGAGTATCAAAGAGTCTTCTTTCAGATAGTATTGATTTGAAAATACGCAATGGTGCATTGCCATATCCTTCTCAAAGAACTCGGTAACACTTGAAAAATAGACTGAATTAAAATATTGATTCATAAGGATTTGGGGAAGAAATATTCATAATCCTGTCTCTCCGCTGAAACCTAAGAAATTTAAGACAAGTCCCGTAAAATCAACGTTTTACGGGACTTTTTCTTTTTACCCGATGGCAACCGAAAAACACACAAACCTGTATTTACAGAACCGGAAATACCGAAGCTATAAAGATTCTTTAAAGAAAAGCTTACTCTTTATTTTGATTTTACCCGCTTTATCGTTTCTTTTGCAACCAAAAACATTCAATTCTTTGACACATGAAAAAACTACTATTTTGCTGCACTGCGTTTTTGTCATTATGGATACAGCCTTTCTTTGCTCAGAAAGCCGTCGTTGAGAAGATTATTGAAATCGGACACCAGGATAATCAGGCCACACACCAGCTGGATATACTAACCAACCGTTTTGGTGGACGCCCCATCGGATCGGATGCGTATGAGAATGCTGCCGAATGGATGGTACACGAATACAAAAAGTGGGGACTGGATGCCCAGTTGGAAGAAGCCGGCGAACTCTCTGTAGGTTTTAATCGCGGGCCCTGGTTTGGAAAGTTGTTGAGCCACGACCATGGAATGACCCTCCATTTCGCGACTCCTTCGTATACTTCCGGAACGAAAGGGGTACAGCGCGGTCACGTTTTGATGGAGCCCCGTACCGACCAGGAATTCGAACGCATCAAACTCAAGTTAAAAGGCGCCTGGGTACTGATTTCCGGCACAAACAACGGCTGGCCAATCGACCGGACGGCACAGGCTGATTCTATCCGTCAGGCTATCAAACAAGAGAATAAAGAAATCGACCAGAAGAATGCCGAACTCCGAAAAAGAAACTGGGAGAAGGGTGAAAACAACAAGATGATTCCTTATAAGGAATTCCCGGCGCTTTACTACCATGAGATGGTTGAAGCCGGTGCCTTAGGATTCATCCAGTCATCAGAGGTACCCATCCGCGCGCTCTATGACCGGAAGATGATTGACAGCATGACATTCGACAACCTGCCGGAAGTTCCTGACATCAAGCTCGACCGGCATCAGTTCGACATCATTGCGCAGATGGTAAAAGAACGGCGGGAAGACTTCCTGCTGGAGTTTGATATCCGCAATCATTTCAAGCTCGGACCAATTAAATACCACAACGTAGTGGCATCGATACGGGGCAGCAAGTACCCGGACGAGCAAGTCATCGTCTGCGGACACTTAGATGCCTTTGATACCGGTACAGGCGGCATCGACTGTGGCACAGGGATTGCTCCCATGATGGAAGCGGCCCGTATGCTGGCATTGTCGGGAGCCAAACCCAAGAGAACAATCCTCTTCATCGCCTTTGCCGGGGAAGAGTTCGGCCTGTTAGGCTCAAAAGCCTATTGCAAGAAACATCAGCAGGAATTGCCGAAGATTGTCAACGTATTCAACCGTGACGGTGGGCCGGAACCTCCCGTCGGAATAGCTGTCTCGCAGGCGATGTATGATGATTTCGTAAAGATAACCCAACCCATCCAGAAGATTCGGGCAGACATTCCGTTTAAAGTAACCGTGCGGCCGCCCCGTAAACAACCGAAGGTAGCGGGTGGTACCGACTCAGAAGTGTTTGCCACGTATGGCGTCCCGACATACGGATTTACCACAAAAGATGTCAAAGGATATAATTTCAATTATGGGGAAATCTGGCATACGGAACGTGATCTGTTTACCAAGAACATTCCGGAATACCTGGAGCATACGGCAACCGTCACTGCCATCACCGCATTAGGTGTAGCCAACCTCGACAAGCCTCTGCCACGGGAAGGAGTTTATGAAGAAAATTGAAGATTGGAATGACAGTAGATGCGCAGCAAGCTGCGCATCTATTTTTTTATGACCGACAGCCTGTTTCCACACTGTATATTCAGGATGGTTTCTCTTCGGATTCGTCCTGTCTTTTCAGGTGCTCATTCAATAGCCGACAAATGTCCTCTCCCTTCATGCTCAGATTAGAGACATAAATACTTTCAATGGCTCCTGAGACCAGAAAATTAAAGGTCATCAGTTTTTTGACTATGCCGGAAGTGGTTTTGGATTTCATCTTCTTCAAAAAATGTGTGCGTTTGTAGTCAATGGCTATTTGCTTGGAACTACTTATTTTTATCAGTCGGAACCTCTGTACATCTGCAAAATAAATGGTGTAACGCGCTGCTTTCCATTGCACATATTGCTCCACCCTGTCTTCATAAATGACTAAATACGGTATGCGCTTGACGGCATTGTAAAAAGTGGTGACAGCCAACCACAATCCGCCTCCTCCAAAAAATATCACACCCAACCAGCCCCCTATGATTTTATTCACCAATCGGCAAGACTCGTCAGTTATCATATAGATTCCACCTACCGTAAAAAGCATGCAGCCTAGTATCAGCCACAGGTTTTTCCAGCAACTTTGGTATATTTTTATCTCTGCTTCCATCATTTTTATTTTATATGTTATCGACAAGCATTTAATGCTTTCCTCTAAAGATAGAGAGTTATTCGATTTTCAGCAAATCTGCACTGAATTTTCCATTCTTCTTTTTGAGAGATTTTGCCGTACAGTATGAGCCGCTCTTCAAAAGAATACAGTTTCACGCAAACAGGGCTGCCGCATTTTAAGACGGCTGCGGAAACGATTCCTAAAAAACATAAAAAACAGACACATATTTTGTCTTTCATCCGCCTTTCCTTATATTCACGTAAACAATTAAACCTGAATCCACATGAAAAATAAAATGGCCCTACTGGCATTGGCCGCCACAGCATGGCTGGGCACCACCGCAAACACACCTGTCATCAGAAGCGTAGAAAACCCCTTCATCGAGTCGGCCAACACCATGACACTCGACATTTCGAAAGTGGAACTGAGCGACACGGCTACGGTGCTTTATACGGACGCTTATTTCCGCCCACACTACTGGATTAAAATCAGTTCTGAATCTTACCTGCAAGCCGACGGCAAGAAATATGCCTTGAAAGGCACGCAGGGCATTGAAGCCGATTCTCTTTTCTGGATGCCCGAAACGGGAGAAGCCTCCTTCCGGCTGAGCTTTGCCCCCCTCCCCCTCGGCACACGCTCGTTCGACTTCATTGAATCCGACTGCGACGAATGTTTCAAACTGTTCGGTATCGACCTGACGGGAAAAACGGAAGCCACCGTACCGTCTGACATCCCGGCCGAAGTTATCCGTGCGAACGAGGCCGTACCTTCTTCCCTTCCCGCTCCCTTATTCAAAATGGGTGAAACCGCAGTACATGTCCATCTTTCAGGTTATCGGAAGGGACTGGCAAAGGAAGTGAATCTCTATGTCAATACCCTGCTGAACGGACAGCAATCTTTCACCGCCCCCGTCAATCCCAATACGGGAGAGGCCGAATTCAAGTTCTGGCAGTATGGATCTGCACAAGCTTTTGTCCTTGCGGGAATAGGAGTAAACCGGTTCTGGCTGGCTCCGGGCGAAGAAATTGATTTGTATATTGACATGCACCAAAGCGGACAGATGCTCTTGGACCGCCGGACGCAGAAAAAACAGCTTCCTCCTTTCAAAAGCGCACCAGGATGCTATGCCACAGGCACATACGCAGGTCTGACCTCTTCCGCATTGTATCCGGATAAACCTTACAGCATGAATCTTTTTTCAAAGGAATCCGCAGACTACAAGATGACGGCCGCCGAATATACACAGCATGTCGTCCAACTTTACCAGTCACTTTCCGACAGTATCGCACAAAGCGACCTGCCATCTGTAGGAAAAGAACTAGCCCTGCTAAAATTGAAACAGGAAGCTGTGGAAGCTATGGCCCAAGGCGACGCTCTTCGTACATATAATTACCGGATGGTACATAACCAATGGGACCGCAACAAACCGCTGGACATTAAAATAGACTCGCTGACAGCCGAAAACCGTGCCGCATTGTGCAAACTCTTCCCTATTGCCGACGAGCAACTGCTAATGGGAGAAAATATCATGTCCTATGCCCGCAGCATCTCCAATCCACTCATCGACTGGCCTGAAGAAGCAAAACTAAAAGGCACCTTTGCCGAAGACCTGCAACGGGTTTTACCCTTAGTACAAAAAGCCGCGAATATCTCACTGACCGAGACCGACCGGAAAATACTTGAAAGCGTACACAACCCGTTCTATCGGGATGCAATTCTGAAAATGCTGGAAAACGCGCAGATTGCTCTCAAGGAGGTAGAAGGAAAAGCCATTATCGAAAAGACACCCGAAGTTGCCCCAGACAAGCTCTTCGAGGTCATCATTGCGCCCTACAAGGGAAAAGTTATCCTGGTGGATTTCTGGAACACCTGGTGCGGACCTTGCCGCATGTCTATCCGTGCCAACGAACCGCTGAAGGAACAGGAACTGAAGAGCGACAACCTGGTATGGATTTACCTGGCCAACGAAACGTCTCCCCTCGTCACTTACAAACAGGCGATTCCAAACATCAAAGGAAAACATTTCCGTCTGAACGACGAGCAATGGAAGTACCTTTGTGAACAGTTCAAAATAGACGGTATTCCTTCGTATGTGCTGGTGGACAAGTCCGGACACTATCAACTCCGCAACGACTTCCGCGACCATGAAGTCATGAAAAAGACCTTGAAGGAAATGATTGAATAAACGCTAATCCAATTTGAAATAAACTGCACCCCAAAAGTTAGAAACAAAACTTTTGGGGTGTTTTTATGAAGTACAGTTACAAACAAAGGATTCTCCTCTTTCAAGTAGCTTATTTTACAATGATACTACAGAGTGGACGGTATACTCCTGAGCATTTGTCATGATCAGGTAAACCTGAATGAGTATCGCAGAATCATCCGCAAAGGAATACCTATCGTTCTTTTTGACCGAACGATTGCCGAGATGGATGCCTCACAAATAAAGATTGACGACTACATCAAGTCTTTCTTTATGGTGGAGCATCTGATAAGAAAGGGGAAAACAAAAATAATTCACCTTACAGGACCTTCCTATATTCAAAATACATTTGAACGTATTAAAGGATACAAGGATGCCCTTAGCAAGTTCAATATACCTTTCAAAGAGGAGTATTTAGTAGAAGCTGGAGTAGACTTCAACAGCGGAGAAAATGCTGTAAGAATGTTAGTAGAAAAAAATATTCCTTTCGATGCCATCTTTTGTTTTACAGAAATGTCTGCACTGGGAGCCAAGAATTACCTTCAAGCTACCGGAGTCAGAATACCTCAGAATGTGTCCATTGCCTGTATGTCGGGGACAGAATTAAGCAAGTTGGTCTACCCCACCATAACAGCGGTAGAACAACCCGTGGAATTAATGGCTGAAACTGCCTCAAAAATCATCATCGAGAAGCTGGAGAATCCTGCAATGACCAATAAAACGATTGTACTAGATGCAGAAACGGTATATAGGGAGTCAACATTGTAGATTATTTTCCACACTACAATGTAACACAGAATACTTTCTTACATACCACCTTAAACTGTCGCCCGACTTTCTGCAGGAAGCATAGAGAAATTATTGACAATTTGCGAAAGAGAACAGAACATTTTAGCAAAGGTAAGTCATGCAAGTATGGCAGAATAGAAAAATATCCGTATCTTTAGCGCCCTAACCCCTTACTATTTTAACATGAAAAAAATCAGTACAATTTTGTGGATGGCGGCAATATGGATGATGGGACTGATGCCGGTTCGTGCCACCGCAGGAGCACAAGCCAGTGACCTGCAAGGTGAAAAAGGTGAAACTGTGATTTGCCGCGGAGTGGAAGCACATACCTCAGGGCCAATGATTCAGGTGGGACAAGAAGCGCCCGATTTCCGTGCTGTCAATGCAAAGATGGAAGAAGTAAGTTTATCCGATTTCAAAGGAAAGAAAGTGATACTGAACATCTTCCCCAGTCTGGATACACCGACATGTGCCTTGTCGGTACGGCAGTTCAATGCCCGGGCCGCAAGACTTGAAAACACGGTCGTGTTATGCCTGTCCATGGATTTGCCCTTCGCACAATCACGCTTCTGTTCTACCGAAGGGCTGGACAATGTCATTCCGCTGTCCGTATTCCGTAGCCATGATTTTGTCGCGCACTATGGTCTCCGGCTGGCCGACGGACCTCTGGAAGGCTTGATGGCCCGTGCAGTCATCGTGGTAGATGAGAATGGAAAGGTAAACTATACCCAGCTGGTAGAAAACATTTCTCACGAACCGGACTACGAAGCCGCTTTAAAAGCTGCGCAATAAGCAGAAAGTGAAGGGATGCTCATTCCCTTCCTTTTGCATTAAACCGGAACCCTAACCCCAGCATCAGGTTGTTGGGGTCTTTAAAGTCATGCAACTGATATCCCACGTGCAGGAAAAGATTCTTGGTGATATCGGTTTTCAAAGCCAGTATCTGATAAAATGAATCGGTGTCAGCTCCTTTGCAGATGACATTCCGGCCGATACCCAGATTGATAGAGAATATCGGCATCACAACCTCTGCCCGCACGGAAAGCCCTACGGCAAACTGTTCGCGGAAAGGAGGACGATAGAACTTGATGGTCTCTGCATTGGGTTGCCCCACACTATTGGCTATGTAATTGGAAATATTGGCACTTTCATCGTACTGTGCATCGACCGACACACCGGCTCTGAAGTAACGGCTGAAGTTGTACATTGGCGTAAAATTCAGTCCGAGGATACCAAAAGAACCGGGCACCAGCACAGGGTCTCCGCCTTCCGGAAACACCCCTTTCTTTCGGGTGGCTCCGTACACGATAAGGTCATAGCTGACGTAGGGTTTGAAAGGCGGACGCCGAACAAGGCCTGAAGAGGCATCTGCCAGCGCAGCACGCGATCCTCCTCCGAAATAACGCGTAAGGCCGATAGTGGCTCCCAGCGTGTTCACTCCCGAATTGGGATAACCGGTATTCCCGTTTGAAAAGTGCGTTGCACCGATTCCTGCCCGTAAGTTCGTCTGCGCATCCAGCTGCCAGTTCAACAGGAAACTCAGGTGAATGTACGCATTCATTTTAGAACCTACTACTCTGTTATAGGGATTCGACTCCACATCAAACTTCTTCCATCCGAAGGAAGCTCCGAAATTCCATTCATAGTCCAGTGACAACCGGGGAGTAAGACTGGCTATGCGCGAGGTCTGAAAGGCATATACAGACCAGGGATTCCCCAATTCGGAAGAATGGAAAAACGTGTTATACCCCACCCCGATTCCTTGTACGGCATGAGGATACATTCGGCCGAAATAAGAGTCTGGCGTAAACTTAAACCCATACTTCAAATGCACCGACAGATTTTTCCGGATGGGAGCAAACGTGGCATTGTTTCCGGCAAAAAACTCATGCGTAGGGAAAATATAAGCCGGCTTGATATCAATGCCTGCCATGTGAATCATTTTTCGGGAAAGGCTGTCCTTGCCATCGGCATAGAGAGAAAGTGCACGGAAAAATACAAGCGCACACATGCACAGTCTGACTGCAAGTCTATTTATCTTCATCAGTAATTGCAATAGGAATGATTAAATAATTAAACGGTTTCTTGCTGGAAAGTGTACCGGAAATTACCAGTTTCTTTCCGGTCAGCGAGTTGGAAAGATAGGCCTTATAAGGTACGTTATACTGCTCTATTCCATTATACACTTCCAGACGTACGTGCTTGCCTGCCTCTACCGTTTTCGATACCTTCAACTCCTTGTCGAGCCCCGCATCCAGCCGTTGTTCATGATGACGGAAAGAGACCTTCGTGCCATACAATCCCGGTGTGCCGTTCACGATATCCGGAATCTCCACCTGGGAAGCAGCATCGCCCAGCAACTTCCGTAAATCGTTTTCATCTCCTCCCCAGCCGCCATACTGCATGTAAAACTCCACGATACGGGCTGAATTTTTATAAGGATAAAAATACAATGTGGCGGGGCTACTGGCATTCAGGGTATTCACTTCCACCTGTTCTACGGGTTCCAGCATGTAATCGAAGGAAGAAAACTGACTCCAGTCGTATGCCACACTGTCTATCTGATATTTACGGGTAGGAGAAAAAGACACGCGAATCACCTTCTCTTCATAACGGTTGCCCACCCTGACAAATGTTTCAAACGGCTGGTCATAGAGATTCTCGCCGGAAATAAAATGTAACTCATTACCGTTTCTTTTTTCTATACGAAAATCCAGAAACGTATTCTTACAATACACAATGCCGGTTTCTCCCTCCTCAAAAGGAAGATATTTGGAGTTTTTTCCTTCCAGATCTGTGGCAGACACATCCACCCCTTCTCTCATATTCTCTATACCCAGAATGTCCCAGTTGTCTGCTTCAAAGCAAACAGTTACTTCTTTTTCTGTTTCGGATAAGGACACAGAAGGTTCTGACGACAGGAATCTGTCAACAAAAATATCGCTGTTGCATCCGGAGAGAAGCCACGCGACAGCAAGAATACTGCATTGCAGCATACGGAATGCGCTTTTCATCATCACATGCATTTACTTGTTCATAGGTTCGTTGACTAGCAAGCAGATGGGGAGCATTTATCCACCCTCAGCAAGCATTTTCAGGGCATAAAGTTAGAGAGTTTTTCAATATGACAAACATATTTCCGCAAAAAAACCTGTCACTAACGCACTTTTTAGCAACATAAAGAAGTTAGCCAACAAGCATTATAATGTCAATGATTTTACGTACATTTGTCTGACATTCTATTAAACTCGCATACGTATGAAATATTTTGAAGTGACCTTTACCGCACAGCCGTGCAATGAAACTATCACAGATGTATTATCGGGACTGACAGCCGACATCGGTTTTGAAAGTTTCGTGGAATGTGAAAACGGCATGAAGGCCTACATCCAGCAGAGCCAGTTTGACGAAGCTGCACTCCAGCAAGTGGTAGAAGATTTTCCGATACCCGGCGCAAGCATCAGTTATTCCATCACGGAGCCGGAAGACAAGAACTGGAACGAGGAATGGGAGAGGAATTTCTTCCAGCCCATCGTCATCGATAACCGCTGCGTGATTCACAGTACCTTCCACAAGGATTACCCGAAGACCGAATACGACATCGTCATCAATCCGCAGATGGCTTTCGGTACCGGACACCATGAAACCACCAGCTCTATCTTAGGAGAACTGCTGGAAGCTGACCTGAAAGGCAAATCGGTGCTCGACATGGGATGCGGCACATCTATCCTGGCCATTCTGGCCAGCATGAGAGGAGCCGGTAAGGTGACTGCCATCGACATTGACGACTGGTGTGTGAACAACTCGCGCGACAACATTGCCCTGAACGGTATTTCCAATATCACCGTAGAACTGGGAGATGCTTCCCTGCTGAACGGACGGGAACCTTTTGATGTGGTGATAGCCAATATCAACCGTAACATTCTGTTGCAGGATATGCCGGCCTATGCGGCTTGCATGAAGAAAGGTTCGGAACTGTACATCAGCGGATTCTATACGGAAGACATTCCAGTGCTGCGCGAAAAAGCGGAGAGTCTAGGCATGGAATACGTGCATCACCGCGAAAAGCACAACTGGGCTGCCGTAAAATTTATCATGAAATAAGCAAGCTGTCTAAACAACAGCAAAGGCTGTCAGCGCTTCAATGCCTTGACAGCCTTTTTCATGTCTTCACTCACACGATAAGACTCACCTATTTTCTGAATAGTCTTACGGAAAGTAAAATCGTCCAGATGACAATGGCGCAGAAAAGCCATGGTCTGTTCCGGAAACTTGACAAAACAGAATGAAAGTGCCCAGGCCACAGCCATGCGCACATAATATCCCTCATGACGAATCCCGTCGAGCAGGGAAAGATACTCATCCAGGTGAGCTTCATCCAAGAAATAACTCATTCCCACCACTACGCCGAAACGTACCTCATATTCACCCGATGCCTTCATCCATTCTTTCAGGTATTCCCAAAGCCGCGCCTCGTTACGGCGGATAAAAGCTTTTCCTCCTCCAAACTTAAACGTATCGCACACCGACCAACTGTTGATAATCCACACAAAACGCGTCACACGGTGAAGATAGACTTCCACATCCTCGTCGGGCCGAATGCATCCCAGCACCATGCCTTGCAGCATGCGTTCTTCCATATAGAACCCGTCGGCCGTGTCAAGATAGCGCTCCCAATCAGCTTTGGCAATCCTTGCAGCCAGTTTCCGCAACGCCGGCAAACGAATGCCCAACACATGTTCCACCCCCGGGTGAAGTCCCTCGGTAAACTTGCGGTTCCCATCTTCCGCCAGTATCAGCAGATGTTCTTTGACGGTCAGACCGTCCAGTCGAAACTCTTCCATACCTTATTATATAGCAAGATTTAAAATGTGGAACAAAGATAGGAAAAATTGAAAAATTTCCATCCATTTGTTTGGCGTTTTCACATTAATGATTACCTTTGCGAGTGAAACAATAAAAAAAACAAGAAAAATAACATTATGAATCTTTCTACGGTAAATACATTCTTCTGGTGGCGCCGCTTACAACTCCAAAGGTCGTAAGGGAACTCAGTCGCATGTATATACCTCAATTGTAATAGTATCACAGAAGGGCTGTCGTAACTTTACGACGGCCCTTTTTGTTTTTTCACCCTAATGCAAACAAATACACTCATGAAAACTTATCAAGTAAACCAGGAAGGATTTTATGGAGATTTTGGTGGAGTCTACATACCGGAAATTCTCCATCGCTGTGTGGAAGAATTACGCAATGCCTACCGCAAGGTGCTGGCAGATGAAGGATTCCAGAAAGAATATAATGTGTTGCTCAAGGACTACGTAGGACGTCCTTCACCACTTTATCTTGCCCAACGCTTGTCGGAAAAATACGGATGCAAAATTTACCTGAAACGGGAGGACCTGAACCATACGGGAGCGCACAAAATCAACAACGCCATCGGCCAGGTGCTTCTGGCCCGGAGAATGGGCAAGAAACGCATCATCGCCGAAACAGGAGCCGGACAGCACGGAGTAGCCACGGCTACGGTATGTGCCCTGATGGGAATGGAATGTGTGGTCTACATGGGAAAGACCGACGTGGAACGGCAGCGGGTAAACGTGGAACGCATGCAGATGCTGGGAGCCAGAGTGGAAGCCGTGACTTCGGGTAACATGACCCTGAAGGATGCTACCAACGAAGCCATACGCGACTGGTGCTGCCATCTGGCGGACACATACTATGTGATTGGTTCCACAGTGGGACCTCATCCCTACCCCGACATGGTAGCCCGCTTGCAGTCGGTCATCAGCGAGGAAATCAAAAAGCAACTGATGGAACACGAAGGACGTGACTATCCGGACTACCTGATGGCCTGTGTGGGAGGAGGAAGCAATGCTGCCGGAACCATCTATCACTACCTGGACGATGAACGGGTGAAAATCATCTTAGCGGAAGCCGGAGGAAAGGGAGTGGAAACGGGATTGTCGGCTGCTACCATCCAGTTGGGCCGGCTGGGCATCATTCATGGTTCCAAGACCCTGGTCATGCAGGATGAGGACGGGCAGATTCTGGAACCGTATTCCGTTTCGGCCGGACTGGATTACCCCGGCATCGGTCCCATGCATGCCAACTTAGCCGCACAGAAAAGAGCTACCGTGCTGGCAGTCAATGACGATGAAGCCCTGCGGGCTGCCTTCGAACTGACACGGCTGGAAGGCATCATTCCGGCACTGGAGTCGGCCCATGCCTTAGGAGCACTGGAGAAAGTGAAGTTCCAGCCCTCGGACATCGTGGTACTGACCGTATCGGGAAGAGGCGACAAAGACATTGACACTTATCTGAAATACAAAAACAACCCTGAAATTTTTTAAACGAGAAAAGCCATGAAAAAATTTGCTTATACCACCCACTACAAAACGCTGCCCGGCGACTTGCATACGCCTGTGAGCACGTACCTGAAGGTGCGCGACCTGTTTCCGCAAAGTATTCTGCTGGAAAGTTCCGATTACCACGGAGTGGAAAACAACCGCTCTTTTATCGGACTGACCCCCATTGCCAGTTTCTCCGTAAACCACGGAATCGTGACCATGGTCTTTCCAGACAAAAGCCGTGAAGAACGTCCGCTCACCCCCGAGTTCCAGGTGGAAGATGCTTTCCAGTATTTCCTGAGACAGTTTCAGGTGGAAGGAGAATATGCCCGCTACGGAGGAGTGTACGGCTATACCACGTTCAATGCCGTCCGCTACTTCGAACAGATTCCGGTGAAAGACAGCAGCGACCCGAAGAACGATGCGCCGGAGATTCTCTACATTCTCTACAAGTACCTGATTGTGTTCAACGACTTCCAGAGCGAGATGGTGCTGGTGGAGCTGCAGGGCAACGACGAGCCGAGTCACATTGACGAAGTGGAGAAAGCGGTACTGAACCGAAACTACACCACCTACGCCTTTCGGGCGACGGGCGACACCACCAGTACGCTGACCGACGAGGAACACAAGGCCAATATCCGCAAGGGCATTGCCCACTGCAAGAGAGGCGACGTATTTCAGATTGTGCTTTCCCGCCGTTTCATCCAGCGCTATGAGGGCGATGATTTCACCCTCTACCGGGCATTGAGAAGCATCAATCCTTCACCCTACCTGTTTTATTTTGATTTCGGCGGTTTCCGGATTTTCGGTTCCTCTCCCGAAACGCATTGCAAGATTGAAGCGGGAAAGGCCACCATCGACCCCATTGCCGGCACCACCCGCAGAAGCGGAGACAAAAAGACGGATGCCGCACTGACCGAAGCCCTGCTGGCCGACCCGAAGGAGAATGCCGAACACGTGATGTTGGTAGACCTGGCACGGAATGACTTGAGCCGGAATTGCCACGACACGCACGTGGAATTCTACAAACAGTCGCAATACTACAGCCATGTAATTCACCTGGTGAGCAGGGTAAGCGGCACACTGGACAAGGAAACCGACCCGATTAAAACATTCATCGATACTTTTCCGGCCGGCACACTCAGTGGGGCTCCCAAGGTAAAGGCCATGCAGCTCATCAGTGAAATAGAGCCGCACAACCGAGGGGCTTACGGAGGTTGCATCGGCTTCATCGGGCTGAACGGCGATTTGAACCAGGCCATCACCATCCGCACCTTCGTGAGCCGTAACAACGAACTCTGGTTCCAAGCCGGAGGGGGCATCGTAGCCAAAAGTGACGAGAACAATGAACTACAAGAAGTAAACAACAAGTTGGGAGCATTGAAAAAAGCCATTCTCCTGGCCGAAAAATATAACACACCATGAAAATTGTCATCATCGATAACTACGACTCATTTGTGTACAACCTGAGTCATGCGATAAAAGAGTTAGGAGCAGAAGTCACCGTGAAACGCAACGACCAGTTCCGGCTGGAGGAGCTGGAGGAATTCGACAAAATTCTGCTGTCGCCCGGTCCCGGTGTTCCGGAAGAAGCCGGCCTGCTGCTGGATGTCATACGTACGTATGCCGGAAAGAAACCGATATTGGGAGTCTGCCTAGGCGAACAGGCCATCGGCGAAGTGTACGGAGGAAAGCTGACCAACCTGGATGAAGTGTTCCACGGCATACAGAGTCCTGTCACCCTGACTGCGACGGACTATCTGTTCGAAGGACTTCCCTCCACCGTACAGGTAGGAAGGTATCATTCCTGGGTAGTCGATCGGAAAGATTTCCCGGAGTGTCTGGAGGTGACCGCCGTAAGTGAAGAAGGATACGTCATGGCACTCCGTCACCGCACACTCGATGTGCGAGGCGTACAGTTTCATCCGGAATCCGTTCTCACCCCCGAAGGAAAACAGATGCTGGGCAACTGGATACACCATCAATAAAGAAAACCCTATTTTCTCACTCATAAAACTTAGATACACAATATGAAACAAATACTGAAACGGATATTCCACCACGAAGAGCTGACACGCGAAGAAGCCTGCATGCTGATGCAGAGAATGACCGGCGGCGAGATGAATGAAGCACAGACAGCCGCCCTACTGGCTGCCTTCCAGATGCGCGGGGGCAAGGTGGACGAACTGGTCGGCTTCCGCGATGCGCTGCTTCAGGCTTGCGTGCCCGTCGACTTGCATGAATTTCATCCCATTGACATCGTGGGTACCGGAGGAGACGGGAAAAACACCTTCAACATCTCCACATGTGCCTGCTTTGTCGTGGCCGGAGCCGGTTACCGGGTAGCCAAGCACGGAAACTACGGAGCCACTTCGGTGAGCGGAGCCAGCAACGTCATGGAACACTACGGCGTAAAATTCACAAACGACGCGGACAAACTGAAACGTTCCATCGAGCAATGCGGCATGGCTTATCTGCACGCTCCCCTCTTCCATCCGGCCCTGAAAACCGTAGCTCCCGTGCGCAAGGCATTAGGCGTACGTACCTTATTTAATTTATTAGGTCCGCTGGTCAACCCCTGCCATCCGGCCTGCCAGTTGTTAGGAGTGGCCGACCTCCCGCAGATGCGGCTTTACACCAACACGCTCCAGCAGCTCGGCATCCAGTTTGCCGTGGTCAACAACCTGGACGGATACGATGAAATCTCACTGACCGACGAGTTCAAGGTGATGACCAACCGTTACGAAACCATCTATCGTCCCTCGGAATTAGGTTTTTCCATGGCACGCCAGGAAGAACTTTACGGAGGAAATACCCCGGAAGAGGCAGCCGCCATTTTCGACCGGGTGCTGCACAACGAGGGCAGCAAGGCACAAACCGACTGTGTGCTGATCAATGCCTCATTTGCCATCCAGGCACTGGAGCCTCAGAAGAAAATAGAAGAATGCGTGGCACTGGCCAAAGAATCGCTCGAAAGCGGAAAAGCCCTGGCCACTCTACGCAAGTTCCTTACCCTTAACCAATAAACGAACGATGACTACTGATATCTTACATACCATTGTGGCTCATAAGCGCACAGAAATTGCCCTTCAGGAAGAAGCCGTATCCCAAGACTTCCTCATCCAGCAGTTGGGCACTCCCCGTCCGTCAAAAAGCCTGAAGCAGGTACTGGCCGCATCGCCCTCGGGCATCATTGCGGAATTCAAACGACGCTCTCCGTCGAAAGGAGATATTGCTCCACAGGCAGACCCGACCGTCATCGTCCCCGGCTATGAGCGTGCAGGTGCCTCCGGTATCTCCGTACTGACCGACCCAAAATTCTTTGGGGGCAACCTGAAAGATTTGCAGGCCGTCCGCCCGCTGACACACCTTCCGGTGCTGCGAAAAGATTTTATCGTCAGTCCCTACCAGCTATATCAAGCCAAGCTGGCCGGTGCAGATGTGGTACTTCTGATTGCAGCCGCCCTGACCGTAGACGAATGTAAAGCCCTGGGAAAATTGGCCCACCAGTTAGAGATGGAGGTCCTGCTGGAGATACACACGGAAAAGGAACTCGACTACCTGCACGAGCATGTAGACCTGATTGGGGTCAACAACCGGAACTTAGGCACATTTCATACGGATGTGGAGAATTCGTTCCGCCTGGCCCGGAAGTTGCCGAAGGAACTGCTGTGGGTATCCGAAAGCGGCATCTCGCAACCCGACACGTTCAGGCAATTGCGTGAAGCCGGTTTCAGAGGATTCCTGATGGGAGAAACCTTCATGAAAACGCCTTCACCGGAAAAGGCTTTGTCGGACTTTCTTCAATCTGTAGCCTTATGATTGTCAAAGTGTGCGGCATGAGGGAGGCGGAGAACATCCGCCAGGTGGAGCAAACAGGGGCCGACTGGATGGGATTCATCGACTACGAAGGTTCTCCCCGCTATGTACCGGGCGTACCGGAATACCTGCCGGAGACGGTGCAGAAAGTGGGAGTGTTTGTCAATGCTTCCCTCTCGCAAATCCGGGAAAGGGTAGCAACATGGCAATTGGATTACGTTCAACTTCACGGAAAGGAATCGCCAGAGTTTTGCCGGGAAGTGCAACAGACTGGCCTACGTGTCATCAAGGCCTTCTCCCTGTGTACGCCTGATGACCTGCTGGCTACGGAAAGCTATGCCGCCTTCTGCGACTATTTTCTGTTCGACACTCCCTGCAACGGATACGGAGGCTCCGGCAAAAGCTTCGACTGGGAAATGCTGACGCACTACCACAGCGAGACGCCTTTCCTGTTAAGCGGAGGGCTGAAGCCTGAAAGCCTGGATGCATTACTGAAATTCAGTCATCCCCGCTGGGCCGGTATCGACCTGAACAGCGGCTTTGAACAGGCTCCCGGCCTGAAAGATGCGGCTGCCCTCTCTGACTTTATTTACTCTTTCAAACAAAACAAGTACAACCTCTAAAAACTTACTGATATGAATCGCATTGACCAATTATTCCAGACACATAAAGACCACGTGCTTTCCATTTATTTCTGTGCAGGTACCCCAACTTTGGAAGGTACTGCCGAAGTCATCCGCACCTTAGAACGGAAAGGGGTACAGATGATTGAAATCGGTATCCCGTTTAGCGACCCGATGGCCGACGGTCCTGTCATTCAGCACGCAGCCACACAGGCCCTGCGCAACGGCATGACGCTCCGCAAACTTTTCAGCCAGCTGGAGCAAATCCACACAGATGTCCGCATTCCGCTGGTGCTGATGGGCTACCTGAACCCCATCATGCAGTATGGTTTTGAGAATTTCTGCCGGCAATGTCAGGCATGCGGCATCGACGGCGTGATTATTCCCGACCTTCCTTATAAAGACTACTTAGAAAGCTATCGTCCCATTGCACAACAATACGGCATCCACGTGATTATGCTCATCACGCCGGAAACCAGCGAAGAACGCATCCGGCAAATCGATGCACATACCGACGGATTCATCTATATGGTATCTTCTGCGGCCGTGACAGGAGCACAAAAGGAATTCAATGCACAGAAGCAGGCTTACTTCCAGCGTATCAAGCAAATGCAGTTGCGAAACCCACGGATGATCGGGTTCGGTATCTCCAACAAATCCACTTACGAATCGGCAGCGGCATACGCCTCAGGATGTATCATCGGGAGCAAATTCGTGACTTTGCTTGAAGAAGAGAAAGAGGCTGGTAAGGCCATCGATAAATTATTGGAAATGCTAGAAAACGAAGGATAATTAATCATTCTGTTATTTTTAGCGGCTTATTCTTTCAGTCAAAGCATATTTTTGCTATCTTTGTGCCAAACTAAACGAAGCATCAAATGATAAAACCAGATTATCCTTCCGTATTACTCATCTACACTGGAGGTACAATCGGTATGATTGAAAATCCGGGAACCGGTGCCCTGGAGGCATTTAACTTCGACCAACTTCAAGAGAACGTACCGGAACTGAAACGGTTCAACTACCGCATTTCCTCTTACCAGTTTAACCCTCCTATCGACTCCTCGGACATGGAGCCGGCCTTGTGGGCCAAACTGGTCAAAATCATCCAATATAACTACGATAACTTCGACGGGTTCGTGATTCTGCACGGCACGGACACCATGGCTTATACCGCTTCCGCACTGAGTTTCATGCTGGAGAACCTGAGCAAACCGGTTATCCTTACCGGAAGCCAGCTGCCCATTGGTGTGCTACGTACAGACGGAAAGGAAAATCTGATTACTTCTATCGAAATAGCCGCAGCAAAACATCCGGACGGAACTGCCGTGGTACCGGAAGTCTGCATTTTCTTCGAGAACCACTTGTTGCGTGGAAACCGTACGACCAAGATTAATGCAGAAAACTTCAACGCGTTCCGTTCTTACAATTATCCGGCACTGGCCACGGCCGGTATCCACATCAAGTACGAATACGACCGTATCCGGAAGGTGGATCCCAACCTGCCCATGCATGCACACTATGTCTTCGACACGAATGTGATTATCCTGACACTTTTCCCGGGTATTCAGGAAAATATCGTGCGCACGATGCTCAACACACCCGGTCTGAAAGCGGTAGTGCTCAAGACGTACGGCTCCGGAAATGCGCCCCAGAAGCCCTGGTTCATTCACTTGCTGGCAGAAGCTACGGCAAAGGGAATCGTCATCGTCAACATTTCACAATGCCAGACGGGTATGGTAGAAATGGCACGTTACGAAACCGGTCTGCACCTGCTCGATGCGGGCGTCATCAGCGGATATGATGCCACTGTGGAAAGCGTGCTCACCAAGCTGATGTTCCTGCTCGGCCACGGGCTTACTCCCAAGGAAATACGCAGCGAAATGAACCGCTCCATAGCCGGAGAGTTTACCAAGCCCGTGTTGTAACCTAAATGTAACATCTATTTCATAAGGACGAAACAAGAAAGGGTCATCTTTGTAACGAAAACTAAATCACATTGAATTTTGTATTAATTAATAGAAAATACGCATGAACGATTACCGGATTTTAGTTGTAGACGATGAAGAAGACTTGTGCGAGATTCTAAAATTCAATCTCGAAATGGAAGGATACATGGTAGATACTGCCAATTCCGCCGAAGAAGCCTTGAAGCTTGAATTGCCACGTTACAACCTGATACTGCTGGACGTGATGATGGGAGAAATTTCCGGATTCAAAATGGCCAGCATGATGAAAAAGAACAAGGCTACACAGAATATTCCTATCATTTTCATCACCGCAAAGGATACGGAAAATGATACGCTGACCGGATTCAACCTGGGAGCGGACGACTATATTTCAAAGCCTTTCTCTCTGCGTGAAGTCATCATGAGGGTAAAGGCCGTGTTACGACGCACAGCCAGCGTACAGACACAGGTGCCCGAACAGCTGATTTATAAAGGACTGTCTGTCAACATTCCGAAGAAGAAAGTAACCATCAACAACGAGGAAATTTCATTAACGAAAAAAGAATTTGAAATACTTCTGCTCCTATTGCAGAACCAGGGACGCGTATTCTCCCGCGAAGACATTCTAGCGAAAGTATGGCACGATGAAGTGTACGTGCTCGACCGTACGATTGATGTGAATATCACCCGCCTTCGCAAGAAAATCGGTGAATACGGTGCTTGTATTGTAACCCGTCTCGGTTATGGATACTGTTTCGAATGTGAATAAATTACGGTGGCACAATCATGACAAAATTTTCTTATCGCATCCTCCCTTTCAGTCAGAGGCTGTTTCTTTCTGTCATATTCCTTTTCCTGGGATATGCAGTATGCTTCATGCTGTTTCAATACAACCGCGAAAAGGCTTACAAAATAGAATTACTGAATACGCAGCTGCAAAACTATAACAACCAGCTGTGCGACTTTCTGGCCGATCATCATGGGGTCAACTCTGACTCCATGCAGAGCTATGTGACGACTCACATGATGCCGAACCTGCGGGTGACGCTTATTGAGCCGTCGGGGAAAGTCGTGTACGACAATACAAATGCCAACAGGAAAAGCTTTGCCAACCACTCTTCACGCAAGGAAGTGCAAGACGCACTCATGTATGGAAGCGGCTATTCCATCAGCCGCCAGTCGGAAAGCATTCAGGGAGAGGAATATTTTTATTCCGCACGTTATTATCCTCCCTACCGCATCATCATACGGTCTGCCCTTCCCTACAACCTGAGTCTGACAGAACACCTGCAGGCTGACTCCGGCTACTTATGGTTTGCGCTGATTATCTGTCTGGTACTGATTTTCATCTTCTACCGTTTTACCCGGAAGCTGGGCAAGTCCATCACCAAACTGCAACAGTTTGCCATGAAGGCCGACCGGAACGAACCGATTGACATGGACATCCTGCAAACGTTCCCCAAGAACGAACTGGGAGAGATTTCACAACACATCATTAAGATATACAAACGCCTGCACCGGGCGAAAGAAGCTCTCTACATTGAGCGTGAGAAACTGATTTCGCACCTTCAGACCTCACACGAGGGATTGGGTGTCTTTACCAAAGAGCGGCAGGAAATCCTGGTCAACAACCTGTTTACGCAATACATCAACAATATATCCGACCGTAATTTGCGTTCTACCAATGAAATTTTCGATATTCCGGAACTGCAACCCATCATTGAGTTCTTAAACCGGAACGAAGGCAATTTCAGCAAAGAGGAAAAGCGGTATGCCATGCACCTCAACAAGAACGCTCGCTCGTTCACCGTGGAATGCATCATCTTTCAGGATATGTCGTTCGAAATATCCATCAACGATATTACCCAGGAAGAAGAGCAGGCCCGTCTGAAACGTCAGCTGACACAGAATATCGCCCACGAGCTGAAAACGCCTGTCAGCAGCATTCAGGGATACCTGGAAACCATTATCAGCAACCCGAACATTCCGCAAGAAAATGTCCGTGTCTTCCTGGAAAGAAGCTATGCCCAGAGCAACCGCCTGACTTTCCTGCTGCGCGACATCTCTGTGCTGACCCGAATGGACGAGGCACCGGAACTGGTAGAGAAAGAGCAGGTAAACCTGAGCAAGATTGTAGAAAACATTTTGAACGAGGTAGCACTCGGTCTGGAAGAAAAGCATATCACTGTGGTGAACAAGCTCCCGTCGGAAGTCATACTGACAGGAAGCAGCTCGCTGCTCTACTCCATCTTCCGCAACCTGACCGACAATGCCATAGCCTATGCGGGTAATGACATACAAATCACCATCAACTGCTTCCGCGAGGATGAGAAATTCTACTATTTCAGTTTCTCTGATACCGGTGTGGGAGTACCCGAAGAGCACCTGAACCGCCTGTTCGAACGCTTCTATCGGGTAGACAAGGGACGTTCACGGAAATTAGGAGGAACAGGTCTGGGACTGGCCATCGTGAAGAACGCCGTATTGTTCCATGGTGGAACTATCTTCGCCAAGAACATGCCAAAAGGAGGACTGGAATTTGTCTTCACCTTGAAAAAGGATATACAAGGATAAAACAATTCCAGGCAAGACATTCTGTATTTATTAAAGACTAAAGCTACTACAATTTTCCCTAATGCCAGTACTTCCGTGGAAGTACTGGAGTACTCCCCTGAAAGTACTGAGAATCTTCTTTATCAATAAAATCAATCGCCTTCTTTTATCCAATTAATATTTCTTCCTAATAAATCTGGAGTTATACAAATTCGTGAAAATGAACATTGAGAAAGGAAGTTCATTGATTCATTTTCTTTTCCATTATAATCTATAATATTCATATTTCTATTTTCTTCAATTGGTAAGCATATACATAACCAATATTCATCGCATTTAACATTTTCACAATAATCCTTATATTTTTTCTCCTTTTTCTCAATACAAAATTTAATGTCATCCCAATTAACAGGAATGCAACGAGAAGCACTGTTAAAATAGATGACATTACAACAAGTCGTTTTTGATACCCTAATATAGCTAATATAATTCCTTTCAGATTGAGGATTTGTTTTTTGATACCATGACCTTAATAAATCTTCCAATTCATGACATACTTCTTGTACAGTTCCTCTTTTCTTTTTCTTTGGATATTTTCGGTAAATTATAATATTTAACTTTTCGGTTTCTGTTATGGTTTCCAAATACTTGTTTTTCTTAAACTCATTACATATTTTCTTTTCGAAACTTTCTTGTTCTACCGCATTCTTTGTTTTGCATTTCCTTACAGAAGGATAACATTCAACGACCTCCACTCCAATAGATTTATCGTTATTGGAAAAAACAAAATCCGGGCTTTCCCGAGAATATTTATCATCATAAGTCTCCGGGTCTATATTAAGTTGAAGACATTCATTAATTAAAGGAATACAATTTTTTATGGCATTCCATTCTTTCTTTTTTTTGTATTGCTGTTGTTCTTCTTTGGAAGTATTTTGGACAGACATAAGTGTTAAAGATAAATTTATAATGTATTGTTTTTAGTATATCTTAGACTGTTCAGATTTAATTTCACGTAACCATTCATCAGAATGGGTTATTTTTATCAGTTTCTTTATACCGGTAATCTTGCCATACTTTATCTTATTCCCAAGTGTTTCCCTTTTATTTACCACCCCAGAAGAAAAGTAGTCAGCTAAAGACTTGACAGACATTTCTAAATCTTTGATGTCGCATATAAACAAATATGTAGCTCTATTTTCTTCAGTATTTTCGTAAGCCAATAATGTTTCTTTATCAGCTGTAGCTATCGTAAAAATAAAAGCATCTTCTTCTGCCATAATCAAGTCGCTATTAACTCTATTCTCAAGGCAGTAGTATATTTTATAGTCATCAAGATGTAACTGGCATAATGAATCCAAGAATTCAGATTTTTTATTATTTATGTAGTTTCTAACTTCACTCTGTGTGTATTCATGTTTTAATAATTTTCCTCTTTCTGACTTATGTATGTCTTCTGATATATGAGCAACATTCTCAGTGTGTCTTTTCAATACATCTAATGTATCATTTATACTTTCTATACTTGACGGTTCTATCCCAACTATAATATCATCCTGAAATATAGCCTTAATAGGTGGCAATTTATTTATGATATAGTCCTTTATATGATTAAATGCCTTTATAGACTTCTGAGTCTTGATATAAAAAGGTTTGTATTTACCATGCCCTTCAGGGTGTTTGGGATTATAAATCTGCAACTCACCATTTAGAAATGTTACAAACCTCCAAGATATTTCGTTATCCGAAAGAATGACTTTTGGAGTATTTACATGGAAAAATTTTCTATAAATATAATTAGTCGGACCTTCATCAAAATCTTCACTTAAATCACAATCATCAAAAAAGCCAATAGCATGAAATCCTTCGCTTATGTATTTCTTTATGTATAATAAATACTTATACAATGAGGGATTGTTTTTGGATATAAAAGAAAACAATTCTTCAAATTTACTTCCCGTAATTAAACCAAATCCACTAACAAAAAAAATGTGAGCAAAAGCAGCTCTTTCCGACAAGTAATAAATCATAGAAATCATATAACCTACAGTTTTGGCTAATACGTGCTATGAAAAGCTCAAAATAAAGTTTCTGGAAACTAACTAAACTAAATGAGAGGGATATAAACTTAATACATTCCCCTCTCATTTATTTAGTGTAATTTTGGAATATAATCTTTATCCCTTTATAATAAGGACATTGGGAGGATTGTCCGATTTTGAGGTAACGAATTGCCAACCGTTCTTGTTGCTGCATTCTGCTTTGATATGCTTTCTTGGCATCTCGTCTATGCTACAAAACGTTCTGAAATTTGCTGTGCTTTCACTAACGAGTGCGATTGTAACTGAATC
>ERZ791743.531-NODE-531-length-34445-cov-15.415266_pt1 | contig 34445 bp, 20 predicted proteins | sample MGYA00509952_ERZ791743 | MGnify/ENA primary metagenome ERZ791743 (study PRJEB30046, sample SAMN00792040) | human gut metagenome | study: EMG produced TPA metagenomics assembly of the A metagenome-wide association study of gut microbiota in type 2...
GTCAAGTATATAATCGGAGCAAAGATACAATATTTTGTTGGAATACTGGGGAGTTACGGGTGAAACCTATGTCTTTTTAACATGGTTATCTGTAGCTTTAGAAAATAAATGTTTTTGTGAGTGCTTTGTTCAGATAAAAAACTAAGAATAAAATTTTTGCTTAAAAAAGATTTTTCTTTCTTTGTATCTGAAAAGGTAGGGAATTCTTATAATTTGTACTGACTAGGATAAAATATGTAATCAAAATAAGATCGTGGAGCAAAAGGAGATAAATATTGACAAATTAGTAGCGGGTGATGAACGTGCTTTCATCGCGTTTATTGAATATCATTCTTCTGCTTTATATCATTATGCTTTTAATATTCTTCATCAAAAGGAGTGTGCAGAGGAAGTGGTAAGTGATGTTTTTCTAGAAGTATGGAAACATCGGAAAAAATTAGGAAAAATAGAGAATATAAAAGGGTGGCTATATCGTATTTTATATAACAAATCAATATCATTTCTTCGTAAAGATAGCGTTGAATATACCAATCTGTCTTTTGATGAGGTTGAAGACTTTACTTTTGAGTTAGTCCCATCTCAAGAAGAAAAGTTAATAGGGGAAGAAAAATTGTCTATTTTAAATGCGGCTATCGCTTCTTTACCATCTAAAAGTCGTCATGTGTTATATTTGGTAAAGATAGAACGTCTTTCATATGCAGAGGTCGCAGATTTATTGCATATTTCAGTGAAAACTGTGAGTAATCATTTGACGTATGCAATGAAAAAATTGATGGAAACCTTAAAAGATGAAGTGGTATTGTGGCTTTTTCTACTTCCGTTTTTTCAATAAGGAGTGTGCAAAAAAGCCTGGCCAGAGGCCAGGCTAAATGATTAATTAGTATGCATATTTATAAATTGATAATTCCTTTTAGAGGTAGTTCAGAGGAAGATGGGCCTACTAAAATCTCAAAATCTCCTTTTTCTATGACAAAATTCTTTTTATCAGTATCATAAAAACTAAAAGCGTCTTCATTAAGTAGAATTGTTATACGTTTCGTTTCGCCTTTTTTTAAGAACACTTTTTCGTAACCTTTTAGTTCTTTTAGGGGACGAGGAACAGAAGCTTTACAGTCTTTTACATAAATCTGTGCAACTTCTGCTGCATTCATTTTTCCCGTGTTTTTAAGTTCAAAACTCACTTCTACTTGGTTCTTTTGTTTTTTTCTAAGTTGCAAATTTTCATACGTGAATTGACTGTATGATAATCCGAAACCAAATGGATAAAGTGGCTGTTTTCCTGTACGGTCGTAACCTCTGTAGCCTACAAATATGCCTTCAGCGTATTGAACTCTCTTGTGCGGAACATTACGCTTGTCATAGTAGTTGTTGAATGTAGGATTGTCTTCCCATTTTTCTTCTATAGAAATAGGTAATTTCCCACTTGGAGATATTTTGCCTGTTAGTATTTCTGCTATTGCTTTTCCACCTTCCTGTCCAGGATACCATGCCATAAGAATAGCTTTGACTTTATTTCCCCAGTTACGGAAGTCTATGCCTCCTCCTGAATTTATCACTGTTATAACATTTTTATGTACTTTTGTTACTTCATCAATGAGGAACTCCTGGCCGTATGGTAATGCAAATGGTCTGTCAAATCCTTCAGATTCTGTATTGCTGTCAAATCCTAAGCACATAACTACATTGTCTGCTTTTTTCAATTCATAATTCAGCAGATTTTTATCCAACATACCTGCTTCAAATTTGATAGTAGCTTCACCTACATTTTCAAAATAATCTATCTGTAACTGGTAAAGACTGTCTTTTTCCACTTGCATGAAGGCGTTTCTTGAGCTTAAGGCATGATTTCCCCAGTCTCCTGTAATTGTTTTCCCATTGACTAATATTCTGTATCCGTCATCTCCTGAAATCTGGAAGCGTATAGTTCCGCTTTGTTCAGCCTTATAGATACCTTTCCATTGAGCAGAGAAATGGTCATCCTGAATGTCTGGATATGGAGAACCGTATTTCCAAGCATAGTTTATTCTTGTGGTAGTTTCCTGATGGCATGGTTTACCTGATAACTTTTTGTCTTTAAAATAATATCCTGTAAATCCTTGTGTTTTCAGGCTGTTGTCAGTAAAAATATTTTTCGAAATATCTTTATACAGTAAACTGTCTGATAAAAGAGTTATTTTCTTATCACCTTTTATTTGTGTCAAACCTTCGTAAACTGATACAGTTGAATAAGGAGTTACAAATCCACTTCCTCCTCCTGTAGGAATCATGTCTGCATTTGGACCGATAATAAGTGTATGTCCTTTTTTGAGCGGAAGTACATTATCATCATTTTTTAGCATGACAATACCTTCTCTTGCTAAATTTAATGCAGTTGCTTTTGATTCTGCGTTATCTTTTTCTATAGATTTATCCTCTAGCGGATTGTCAAATAGACCAAATGTTATTAAGGTTTGCAGTATATGCTGTACTTTCTCGTCTATGGTCTTTTCTTTTACTATTCCATTTTCGATAACTGGAATCAGTTTTTCTTTTACCATAAACTTTCCTACAGGCATTTCCAAATCAAGTCCTCCATTGGCTGCGCCTACTGTAGAATATACGGAAGTCCAATCAGACATAAGAATACCTTTGAATCCCCATTGTTTTCTAAGTATTTCTATATTCATCCATGCATTCTCAGTTGCATGTACTCCGTTGACGGGGTTATAACTGTCCATTACGGCTCCAACACCGGCCTCTTGTACAGCTTTACGGAATGAGGGGAAATAAATTTCCTGCAATGTACGTTCGTCAACATCGGAGCTGGCGTGATGTCTGCTCCATTCTTGATTGTTGGCTGCAAAATGTTTAACTGTTGCAATAACTCCTTTATCCTGTACTCCAAGGATATATTGCTTGGCTGTTTCACTGCTTAGATAAGGGTCTTCACCGAAATACTCAAAATTTCGTCCGCATAAAGGCGAACGGTAGATGTTTACACCTGGACCTAACAAGATACTTACACCTCTTGCCTTGGCATCTCTTCCAAGTCCGTTTCCTAATTCTCTTACCAATTCTCTGTTCCATGTGGAAGCGGATAGAATGCCAGAAGGATACAATGTGCTTTTAGTATTGTTGCGTATACCTTGTGGTCCATCAGCCATTCTGATTTCAGGAATACCCAATCGGGGTATTGCTCTGATATAGAATGATCGAACTCCGGAGATGTAATCAATTTTCTCCTCTAGTGTCATTTTTTCTACTAGGCTTTTTGCCCTTAGCTCCGCTTGAGGAGTAATTCTTACTTGTGCTGTAGTTGAGTTCAGAGCACAGCACAGTAATAGCAAGCAACTTGCTTTTTGTTTAATGTTCATGTTTTAAGGTTTAAGTTATTAATAAAAAATTGTCCGATGGCAAAAATAATATTAAAATATGAGATGACTATATTTTTTTGTTAAAAGTGTATGAAATATTTTGTGTATCTCTACTGTTACTTCCAATCATGAAAATAAATACTCCATTTTCTACTATGAAGTTCATGTTATTATCATAAAATCCTAAAGCTTTTTCATCTATTATAAATGTTACAGTTTTGGTCTCACTAGATTTAATGAATATTTTCTGGAATCCTTTTAATTCTTTTACGGGACGGGTGATACTAGCAACCTTGTCTTGTATATAAAGTTATACAACTTCTTCTCCATCTATAGTCCCAGTATTAGTGATATCTATTTGTAAACTAATAGTATTATTAGAGTTGTCTGTTATTTTAAGGTTGCTATATTTGAAATCAGTATACGACAAACCAAATCCGAATGGATAGGCAGGCTCTGTTGATGAGTCAATATAAGAAGTACAATAATGTACACCTTCCCGTGTTGGCCTTCCTGTACTTTTATATTGGTAAAATATTGGGATTTGTCCTATATTGGTAGGAAACGTCATTGGAAGCTTTGCAGAAGGATTATATTTTCCAAAAAGAACATTTTGCATTTCCAGCTTCGCTACCTAACCACCATGTGCATAAAATAGCATTTGAATGTTTGCGTACTTTGTTAAAAATAACAGGTCTGCCACACATCAGTAGAGTAATAACAGGCTTTCCTGTTTTTTTAACTCTTTTATAAGTTGTTGCTGTTCTTCTGGTATTTCAATATTAGTCTTTGATTTGCTCTCTCCGCTTTGTTCTGCTCATACAATAACAGCATCGGCTTTTTGTGCTGCTTGTAATGAAGTTTGTAACTGTGTTATTTTTCCTGTTTTTTTGTCATAACCTTCTGAATAGAATATATTAATGTTATTGTTCCTTAATGCTTCGTATAATGTTACGATTTTGCTTCTATTTACGTTTCCGGCCCATGCTCCAGCCATGTCTGATTGAGATTTTGCAAGATGTCCAATTAGCGCAATAGAACGTACTTCATTGTTAAAAGGTAGTATATGGTTGTCATTTTTTAGTAATACAATGGATCTTTCTGCCATCTTTCGTGAAGTTTCTCTAATCTTTAATGAATTAATAATTCTCTTACTTCGATTCTCATCATAGAAACGGTATGGGTCTTGAAATAAACCTAATTCGTATTTCTTTTCAAGTATATATCTTACTGCTTGGTTTAAATCTTTTTCTAAAACTTTTCCTTCTTTAACAAGTTCTTTAAGATGCCTTAAATAGCACTGACTGACCATTTCTATATTCAATCCTGCATTGAATGCTAGTTTTGCTGCATCTTTTTTGTCTTTTGCAATTCTATGATTAATAAGCTCTTCTACAGAATTATAGTCAGAAATAACAATACCTTTGAATCCCCATCTATTTCTGAGCAAATCTGTTAAAAGAAATTTATTACTTGTACATGGTACACTATTAAAGTCGTTGAATGCGCTCATTATACTTGCTGCTCCTGATTTTATTGCTGCTTCATAGGGTGGCATATAGTAATTAGCGAATTGTCCTATTGACATATCAACACTATTGTAGTCTTTACCGGCTATTGGGGCTCCATAACCAGCAAAGTGTTTTTACACATGCCATTGACTGCATGTATCTCCAATTGAGTTACCCTGAAGACCTTTTACTCTAGCTTCTGCAATTTTACTACCTAAAAACGGATCTTCTCCAGCTCCTTCCATAACTCTTCCCCATCTTGGTCCCAAGAAATATCTACCATAGGTGAAAATGTCCAATTTAGACCGTCTGAAGCACCTTCCAAGGCATTACAACGGGCAGATTCTTCAATCATCTGAAGATCAAAACTGGAAGCTTCTGCTAAAGGAATAGGAAATCCTGTTTTATAACCATGTATTATATCCAATCCAAATATTAGTGGAATATGCAAGCGTGATTGTAATGCTAATGATTGATATTTTTTATATTTTTTATACCGGTTACATTTAACATTGTTCCTATTTTCCCTTGCCGTATATAATCATCAATAGATAGATGTAAAGTATCAGGTCCTGTAAGGTTTCCTTGTCCACTGCATTGGTAAAGTTGTCCGATTTTTTCGTCTAATGTCATTTTATCGAGTAAATTGTCGATAAAAATGTCTTTCTCTGTAGTTGAAGATTTTTCTTTGTTTGGTGTTGCGCCTTGTGCAAAGACACACCAACATAATAACCATAAGGTCATTCTCTTTTTAAGTTTCATGTTATTAAGTTTTTAAGTGATAAAAATTGTCCGTAGCGAATATATATTATATTTATGACTTTTACAAAAATGACTAAAAATATATTTATTTACTTTTGAAAATTAGTATTTAGTACTTATTTTTGCAAGAAAGAATGTTTTTTCAATCACTTTATAATTTCTGGTATTATACTTAATTCTTTAGGGGCGAATAAGTTGAATATAATTAAATGTGATATGAAAAAAGAGTTTTATATTGTAATTTTAGCGTTTGTGTTTTTATCTCATTCAACGGCTTTATGGGCTTTATCTCCTAATTTTAAATTAGAAATATCTGAAGTAAAGCGTTTGGTTAATCGGACTTGCCGATGGCAGATGAATGCATATCCAAATATGGATGAAAACAGAATTTGGAAATCTGCCGGAGATTTAAGTTGGGAAAATGGAGTTTTTCTTTCTGCATTGTCACGTTGGGCTGAATTTGTTAAAGAACCACAGATGATAGAATGGTATGAAAGTATATGTAATAGAAACTATTATGGAACCAGTCAGAATCGTTTGTCTATTTATCATGCTGATGATTTTGCTGTATGTATGATGTACGTAACACTTTATAATAAGGTAAGGAATCAGAGAATTCTTCAGCATACTCAGGCTCGTCTGGACTATACTATTAATCATCCATCTGAAATTCAATTTGGAGATACAACAGCATGTAAATATGATAGATGGACGTGGTGTGATGCTTTGTATATGGCTCCCCCTGTATATGCGGCATTTTCGCGTATTACAGGAGATAATTCTTATTTGTATTTTATGGATAAAGAATATTGGGCCACTTATGAGTATTTATTTGATAAAGAAGAGCAATTGTTCTATAGGGATGGTAGCTATTTTGATAAGAGAGAAAAAAATGGTAAAAAAGTATTTTGGGGAAGAGGAAACTCTTGGGTAGCAGGAGGCTTGTGTTTATTGTTGGAACAGATTCCTTTGGATAGTCCTTTGAGGGAACGATATGAATCTTTGTTGATAACTCTTTTGAAACGTATTGCACCTCTTCAACGTGACAATGGTTATTGGTCAGCAAGTTTACTCGATCCGGATGCTTACCCTAATCCGGAAACAAGTTCAACAGGTTTTTTTACTTTTGCTCTTTTTTGGGCAATTAATAATGGACTTCTTCAAGAAGACATATATATTATAAATGCTATGAAAGGTTGGCAAGCTTTAAAGAAAGCAATAAATAATGATGGAATGTTAGGGTGGGTTCAACCAATCGGCGCTAGTCCGGAAACAGTCACACAGAATATGACAGAAGTTTATGGCGCGGCTTCATTAATGCTTGTCGGTGAGCAATTAATACGATATTTTGAAAAAAAATAATATTAATGTCTTTTTTTATTGTGTTGATTTATAGTAAATTAACAAGCGTATGTTATCTTATTTTGTTTTTTGTTACAAAAAAAAGAAAAATCTACTAGGGAATTTTCTTATTACTTGCGTCTATACTTATAGAAAGCCCTAAAAGAATGAAGCAAGAAAATCAGAAATCATCAGAGGAATTGAAGCAGAAGTTAGATTCTTTATTTGAAAATTATAAGAATCCAGACTTTGATAATAGCTCCATTGTTGAGAGGACATTGGTAAAAATTCGTCGTGAACGAATTCGTCACCGTGTACATTTATTGTGGGTGTCTTCTTTCTCTTTGGCAGCATCTGTTTTTATTGGCTTTGTAATACATTATTTGCTTGGATTATCTTCTGATTTAACTGATACTGATATTCGCCAGTTAGCAAACAGTATGCCAGCAAATGAATGTGAAGAAGTTATATTGGTTACTCCAAAAGAAAGATTACAACTTTCTAAGAATGCATTTGTACAGTATGATGCACAAGGAAAAATGCAGGTAAATGGAGACATAAAGGAAGAGTATTCTGATAAAGAACTTGAATATAGTCAGCTTATTGTACCTGCTGGTAAGCGTGCACGTTTGCAGTTGGCTGATGGAACTCATTTGATGCTAAATTCTATGTCTCGTGTAGTTTATCCTCAGCGTTTTGATGAGAAAGAACGAAGAATTTATGCGGAAGGTGAAATTTATCTGGAGGTTGCGCCAGATAAGGCACGTCCTTTTATAGTAGAGTCTTCTGATTTTGATTTGAAGGTTTTAGGTACAAAGTTTAATATCTCTACTTATGATGCCTTGAAAGAAACGCAAATAGTATTAGTTGAGGGATCTGTAGAGGTGACAGGAACGGATAAACATAAGGCTGTGTTGAAACCAAATGAGTTGTTGAGTCTTGAAGAAGGTAAAATAGTTGACTGTCGTTCCGTAGATGTAGCTGATTATATAAGTTGGACAAAAGGATGGATTCATTTGAAAGGAGATGATTTATCTGAAGTTATAAGTCGTTTGCAAATCTATTATGGTGTTTCAATTTCATGTGATAAGTCACTTTCTAATGAAAGAATATACGGAAAATTGGAATTGAAAGAAAATTTGGATGACATGTTGTATAATATCCAGCAAATTATACCTTTTAAAATACACTCTTCTGCTGAAGGGGGTATAGAGTTAATAAAATAGTTTTAATTTAAATTTTTATACCTAATGAATGATACTTGAGAACACATCTTGAAAAATTAAAAACGGGAGAATATGGTAGTATTCCCCCGTCAACTTGGACAATTTTTTTCTTAAAAAGATTCTAAATCTGACGTTAAACCTTAAAAAGAAAATTTTATGGTAAAGAAACCAATTTTTTTACACATAAGAAAGAAAGTTCGTTTTTTTTTTAGTATTAAACACTTTTTTTATTATTCCGAACATTACATTTGCGGAATCAAAAATTTATTGGAATGCACAAACTGATGTATTTTCAATTCAATCAATGTCAACAATTCGTGAAGTCTTGGATTGTATAGAGGCAAATAGTGACTATATTTTTGTTTATTCTGATGAAGTAAATTCTCGTTTGTCAAATAAAGTTTCTATTTCAACTTCAGACAATAATATAGACTCAGTTCTTGATGAATTATTTGAAAAAACGGATTTGGAGTATAAGAAGAATGGACGACAAATTATTATATCAGCTCCTACTCCTCAACAGCGTACAAATAATTCTTCAAAAAATAATATAAAGGTAACAGGTAATGTTACGGATGAAAAGGGAGAGCCACTAATAGGTGTTACTGTTGTATTAAAAGGAGATTCTACTGTAAATACAATAACTAATTTGGATGGTATTTATTCTATAAATGTTCCTAATCGTCACTCTGAATTATCGTTTAGTTATGTAGGTTTTGTTCCTAAAACTATAGACGTAGATGGTCATTCTGTATTAAATGTTGTAATGGTGGAAGATGTTGGACAACTTGATGAGGTTGTTGTTGTTGCTTATGGTGCTCAAAAGAAAGAGTCTGTTGTTGGATCAATAACAACTGTTGCTCCTGAGAAGCTTCGTACAGGAACTACTCGTTCATTGAGTAATAATTTGGCTGGAGTTGTTTCTGGAGTTATTGGAGTGCAGAGGTCAGGTGAACCTGGTTATGATAATTCATCGTTTTGGATTCGCGGTATTAGCTCTTTTCAAACAGGCACAACAGATCCTTTGGTTTTAGTTGATGGTATTGAAAGAGATTTGAATAATATTGATCCAGAAGAAATTGAGTCATTTTCAGTTTTAAAAGATGCTGCGGCAAGTGCTGTTTATGGTGTACGAGGTGCTAATGGTGTTATTCTTATTAATACCAAAAGAGGACAAGTAGGAAAGCCTCGTGTTGTTGTTAAAACAGAATTCGCTATGACTCAACCTGTTCAGTTACCTGAATTTTTGGGTGATGCTGATTATATGCAAATATTGGATGATATTCTTTTAGATACAGGACAACAGCCCAAGTACACTGATAGAATAGAGAAAACTCGTTCCGGTTATGATACGGATTTGTATCCGGATGTAAATTGGATTGATGCAATTTCTAACGATTATGCATCAAATGAACGTGTTACCGTTGATATATCTGGAGGTAGTGAACGTTTGAAGTATTCTTTTGTTGCGGCTGTTTATAATGAAAGAGGAATTTTAAAGAGAGATAAGACTCACGAGTGGGATCCTTCTTTGAAATTACAACGTTATAACGTACGTTCTAATGTTGACTTGAAATTATCTCCTACAACTCAAATGCGTTTTAATCTTGGTGGTTATTTACAAGATAGAAATTCAACAACCAAAAGTATAAGTGAGATTTTTTCTAAAGCCTTTTTAGCTGTACCTCATGCGTTTCCTCCTCAATATTCATCAGGAGAAATACCTACTACTGAAGAACCTAATGTTTGGGCATGGGCCACACAGAGTGGTTATCAAAGAACTAGTGCAAGTAAAATTGAGACATTATTTTCTTTAGAGCAAGATTTAAAATTTGTAACACCAGGTTTAAAGGTAAAAGGAACTTTTTCGTTTGATAGGTATTCTTCAGGTACAGTAAGTCGTGGAATGAATCCTGATTATTATAATCCAGCTACAGGACGCGATGATGAAGGTAATCTAATTATTTCAAAGAAAACTAACGGAGATAATTTTTTAGGTTATTCTAAAAGTGGTGATTATGGAAACAAAAGTATATATATGGAGTTAAGTCTTAATTATGATCATACTTTTGCTGAGAAACATGCTGTTTCCGCCATGTTGATGTTTAATAGGAGAAATTATGATGATGGAAGTAAATTGCCATACCGTAATCAAGGATTTGCAGGACGAACATCATATACTTATTCAGGAAAGTATGTAGCAGAATTTAACTTCGGATATAATGGTTCTGAAAATTTTGCTCCTGGTAAACGATACGGTTTTTTCCCTTCTGGAGCTATTGGATGGATTATTTCTGAAGAGGATTTTATGCAACCAGCAAGAAAGGTTATTTCTAAGTTAAAACTTAGAGCATCCTATGGTCAGGTTGGTAATGCTAATTTAAGTGGTCGTCGTTTTGCGTATTTATCTACTATTGCTGATTCTTATAATGATCTGGGAATGTATAAATGGGGAGAAGATGGTAGTTTTGATCGTGTTGGTATGGCTGAGGGTGAGTTTGCTGTTCCTGATTTGACTTGGGAAGTTGTTAATAAGGCAAATATTGGTTTAGAATTAGGTTTATTTAATGGAATGCTTGATTTATCGTTGGATTATTTTGATGAAAGACGAAATGGAATCTTTATGCAACGTGAATCAATACCATTGACAGCAGGATTTATAAAACAACCATGGAGTAATTTTGGAAAAGTTACAAATCGTGGTGCTGAAGCAGCTTTGAATTTTAATAAACGTATTGGTAAGGATTTGTTTTTAAGTGTTATGGGAACATTTACTTATGCTCATAATGAAATAACTGAACAGGATGAGGCAGATGCAGTTGTAGGAACAAATCGTGCCAAAACTGGACATCCTATTAATCAGTTATTTGGATATGTCGCAGATCGTTTGTTTACTGAAGATGATTTTGTAGATGTTGAAAATGGTATTCTTAAAGAAGAAATACCAGCACAAAACTTCTCTTCAAAACTCCGTCCTGGAGATATAAAGTATGTAGATGTAAATAAAGATGGAAAAGTAGATGTGTTTGATCAAACAGCCATTGGAGGTACAGTTGATCCGGAAATTGTGTATGGTTTTGGGGCTAATCTTCAATATAAAGGATTTGATTTCGGAGTATTGTTCCAAGGCATTGGAAGAAGTTGGAGGATACTTTCCGGTTCTATCATTCCTGGATTTAATCGTGGTGTAACTGGAAATATGTTTACTAATGCAGATGATCGCTGGACAGTAGAAAATCCGAGTCAAGATGTATTTTATCCAAGATTAGATGATGGTATAAATAAAAATAACAGTGAAGCATCTACTTGGTGGTTAAGAAATATGAGTTTTTTACGTTTGAAGAATCTGGAGTTAGGCTATTCTCTACCAAAAACTTGGATGCAACAAGCTGGTATGGATGGAATTCGCTTCTTCTTGCGAGGATCAAACTTGTTTACTTTCTCTAAATTTAAATTATGGGATCCTGAGTTGAATACTAATAATGGTGCTGCTTATCCTATAATGAAATCTATTTCTGCTGGTTTTGAAATTAAATTTTAATTGAATTCTATATGAAAAAATATATAAAAATTGCTGCTTTGAGTTGCTTTGCTTTATTCTCTATGTCATCATGTAATGATTATTTGGATAAAGAACCAGATGATCAGTTAACATTAGAGACTGTATTTGAGAATAAAGAAAATATGGAAAGATGGTTAGCTTTTATTTACCAGGAACTTCCAGAATTTTATACATATGACGGGCCGGATGCAATTGCTGATGATTTGACTCCTTCTAAAGGATGGGAATCGCAAGGATTTAAGGCTATTCTTTACCAGAAAGGTAACTGGACGGCTGATAGTCCTGGAGTGATAAGTTATTGGAATACATTTCCTAAAGCGATTCGCTCTGCGTACCAATTTATAAAATATGCACATGCTGTTCCGGGAGTTACTGAACAGGAAGTTGAATACATGAAAGCTGAATGTCGCTTTTTTATTGGATATTTTCATTCAATGTTAGTTATGACATATGGTTCGGTACCAATCATTCGTGAAGCTGCTGAATCAGCGTCATCTGATAATTTGATGCTTAAGCAAGAGCCATTTTATGATGTAGTTGATTGGGCTGCTAATGAAATGCTGGAAGCATCGAAAGTGTTACCATCGTCTTATGATGAATCTCAAAAATATGGACGTGTTACTTCAATAGCCTGCCTTGCAATGCGTGCAAGATTGTTACTTTTTGCTGCAAGTGATTTGGTGAATGGTAATCCCGACATGGCTGATATTGTGAATTGTGATGGAACACCTATTTTTAGCAAAGAAAAAGATCCACAAAGATGGAAAGATGCTGTTGACGCTTGTCAATTACTTATTGATGAAGCTGAAGATGCTGGTCATAAGTTGCATATTGAGTATCTGACAGATGGAACAACTATTGATCCGTTTCTTTCTTATCAGAACGCTTTGTTAAAGCGAAAAATTGAGGGAAATAATGAAATTCTTTTTGCTCGAACAATGGATTCGGGTGGATATTTTGATAAACAATGTACTCCACGTGGTATGGGATTAAATGGAGTAGGAGCTATCTGTGTAAGTCAATCTTTGGTTGATGCTTTCTTTATGAATGATGGAAAAATGCCTATTTTGGGATATGATTCTGATGGCTCTCCTATTATTAATCCGGAAGTTAAAAACTATAGTGAAGATGGATATACAGCGCAAGATGAATATTATCATACAAATTGGATTTATGGTTCAGGAAATGGTAATGCTACTGCAGATTATAATTTGATTGTTGCAAAAAATACATACAATATGTACGCTCATCGTGAACCAAGATTTTATATATCAGTAATGTATAATGAAGAATACCATTGGGTAGGCAAACGTAAATGTGATTTCTTTATGGATGGAAAGGATGGAGGTCCTTCTCATGATGCTCCTTGGACTGGATATATGTGTCGTAAGAGAACTGACCCTACTGCAAATCCTAAAGAAAATAGTGGAACATATAAATCACGTCATGGTTCACTTTATCGTTTGGCGGAGGCTTATTTAAGTTATGCTGAAGCATTAAATGAATGGAGTATAGAAAATGGAACATATGCTGCAAATCTATCTGAAATATTGAAGTATGTAAATAGAATAAGACAAAGAGCTGGTATTCCTCAGTATGGTAATGCGGATGGGGAAATTACACCTCCTGCAAGTGGTGAAGAAATGAGAACTCTAATACGTCAGGAAAGAAGGGTTGAATTAAATTGCGAATGTGGATTGCGTTTTAATGATTTGAGAAGATGGAAATTAGCTGAAGATTTATTGGACGGTGACTTCTATGGTATGAACGCATATGCACAGGCGGGAAGTAGGGATGAATATTATAAACGAGTAGTTTATGAAACAAGAAAATTTATAAGTTATTGGTTCCCAATACCTCAGGATGATATTGATAAGAACACCAATTTGCGTCAAACCCCTGATTGGATTGCTGGTAATTGATATATTAATTAATTTAGATTAATCATGAAGAATAAATATAGTTTTAAAGAGGCTTTTTTACTTTTATTAGTAGGAAGTTGTATGATAGGTTGCAATGAAGAAAATGATGTTAATCCGTTGGATAATCGCTCAGATTTGGTTATAGAAGCTTCTGCGACTGATATTAAATTGAATGAGGATACTCCTAATGATATTGCATTGACTTTAAATTGGACAAAAGCTGATCCTATTTCTTCGGAATATTCGTTATCATATATATATAAAGTTGATTTGGCTTCTAATGATTTTAGTGATAATACTCTTATAAAGGAGTTAGTTGATGGTGAGTCTTCTAAAAGTTATACTCATAAAGAGTTACAACAACTTTTGACAGATAAATGGGAATTAACTCCTGGTACAACAACAACTTTGTCTGCCCGTATTATAGGATCTTTGGAAGGCCCAAAGTTTGTTAAGCCGGAAATTTCCACAGTTTCAGTAAAAATTCAAACATATATTGAGAAAGAATTTAAGGCTGATAAACTTTATATTTCAGGAACAGCCGTTGATGGAGAGGATATTGAAATTAGACCAATGGCTAGTAATCCTCTTAGATATGTTGGTATTGTATCGTTAAAAGCCGGTAACATAAATTTCCCAATTGTTTATGAGGATGAGAATAAAGTTAATGTGATTTCTCCTGTTGTTGCGGAACAGACTATTCAGGGAGGAAAAGAACTTGAAGCAGCTGTCAAAAGTGCTGAAAAAGCGGGTGTTTGGGTAATTCCTGAATCAGACACTTATAGGGTTCTTGTTGATTTTGAGCATCATACAGTTTCGATAGGACTTGCAAGTGATTATATAACAGCTGATAAAATCTTTGTATCTGGAACTTGTGTTTCTGAAAAACAAGAAATGACACGGACAATCGAGAATGAAAATCAGTATGCTTTCCATGCGGAACTTAAGAATGGAAAAGTTTATTTCCCAATATTATTTGATGGTGAAGAATCAATGGCTATAGCTCCTGAAACTGGTGGAGATTTTACTGATGGACAAGAAATGTCTTTTACAATCAAGACTCCGGAAGAAGCAGCTCTTCATTCATCATGGAATATTAATAAAACAGGTATTCATCGAGTAGTCATTAATATTGAAACGAAGAAGATTACCATTTATTCTCCGGAAACTGATCCAAAACCTATGGTCTTTAAATGGGGTTGGAATAATAGTGAAGTAGAAACAATAGTAGAGAGGGTATATATTTGGGGACCATATGATGGTTGGAAAACTGAAAGCCCCAGACCCGATCGTTGGGATGTCGGTTTTACTTTGGCGCATTCTATGAAACCAAGTTTGGCTAATCCTTATTTATTTATTTACGAAGGTGAAAAACTTCCTCGTCAGAATTCTGTAAAGGATAAAGATCAAAATTCACACCCTGGAGGATTAGTCTTTAAGATAGGAGTGGAAAGTGCTGGATGTTATGCATTTGGTTCAACTGCAGATAGTAAATATGGAAGTGGAGGATATGATGGTTGTATTGATATTTTAGAGGCTGATTTAGGAAAGAAACAGAAAGTTGTAGGAGGACAGGATAATAATAGGTGTGCGTTCTTTAGTATTCCTACATCAGTAAACTATGTGGAACTTGATATTAAAAATTTGACGGTTATTTTTGATGCGAAATAATTAAATTAGCTATATACAAAAGCCGTATCAAACTTGTCTTTTGAGATTTAAGTTTAGATATGGCTTTTGTTTTAAAAATAATAATATGAATGTAAAGATAATAGTATGGCTAATATTATTAGTCATGTGTAGCGTGAGTCAAATTCATGCAAAAATTAAAAACGATACTACAGTGTTTGTTCAGCCTGATGTCAATCGTATTTTGCGAAATCCTTTATCCGGATGGGTTATTTATGCTTCAATGGGTAAAGATGCGTCAGAATTCTGGAATGAATATGATCATATGTATGTACCTGATTTAAAAAAGGAAATAAGACTTTCTGATTATGCCCATACATTATATATCCGTGCAAGCTGGACTGATTTTAATCCTAAAGACGGAGAATACGGATGGATTACTAATTCTAATTTGAAAGCTTATATAGATGGGGCTTATAAAAGAAATATGCGTTTGGCTTTCCGTATTGTAGTAGATAGTCGTGATAAATCCTTTGAATATACGCCTGAATTTGTGAAAGATGCAGGAGCTAAAGGGTTTATTAGTAGAGGTAAATGGTCTCCGTATCCGGATGATCCTATTTTCCAGAAATACTATACAAAGTTTGTAAAAGCTTTGGGAAAAGAATTTAACGACCCTCAAAAACTGGAATTTATAGATGGTTTCGGATTAGGAAAATGGGGAGAATATCATACTCTGTTATATTCAACGGGTGATGAAAATCCAAAGAAAGCAGTTTTCGATTGGGTAACTAATTTATATTCTGATACATTTGACAAGGTACCGGTAATTATTAATTATCATCGTTGGATTGGTACCGGAAAAGATTGGGTTGATGACGAACATTATGATGTTGATAGTGAATCAATGTTGGAAGAAGCAATTGCAAAAGGTTACTCATTGCGTCATGACGCATTTGGAATGACAACATATTATGGAAGTTGGGAACGTAAATTTGCAGAAAAATATCGTTATGTACGTCCTATAATAATGGAAGGCGGGTGGATTGTGAAAGCTCATCATAGTTTTTGGATTGATCCTCGTGGTTATAAAAATCCTAAGGAGGTACGTCAAGGAGAATATGATGATAGCAAAGAGGCTCATGTTAATATGATGGATTTACGTTTTGGTGGAGAGACATCTTCCTGGATTAATGATGCGTTTGATTTGGTTCAGCAATTTTTAAGAGAAGGAGGATATCGTTTATATCCGAGTTCGGTTTCACTACCACAAAAGGTGGGTTCTGATAGAAATGTGGAAATTGAGCATGTTTGGCAAAATGTAGGGTGGGGATACTGTCCTACAAATATTCCTCAGTGGAATCAGAAATATAAAGTAGCTTTTGCTTTATTGGATTTGAAGGATAATGTAAAATATTCTTTTGTAGACAATAGTACTGATTTATCCAAGTGGATAAAAGAACAGCCTGTAAAATATGAATTTACTCCTGATTTGTCAAAAGTAAAGAAAGGTAATTATGTTTGGGCTGTAGGATTAATAGATAAGACAAATGATAATAAAATAGGTTTGGAACTATCTGTTGATGAAGAGCTTCTTGTCAATGGATGGCTGAAATTGATTGATGTTGAATTTAAATAATAATATTATGAAATCTGATGTAAAATTTTTTAGAATAGTAACTCGTTCGTTTGTGGGTGGCGTTTTTTTGACTCTATGTTTGGCTGGATGTGGAAAAAGTGATGTGGTATCATCATCAGAAGATGAACCAAATATAGATATAGAAGGCAATGAATTGGTTGAAATTGAACCTGATAGATCTTTAATATTACATAATCCTTTTACAGAATGGGTCACTTATGCAAATATAGGGGATGGGGCTTCTACAACATTTTGGAGTGATTACGATAATATGCACACATCAGAAGGTAGTGTTGTAAAGGTATCAGACTATTCAAATACTTTATATTTACGTGGTGCCTGGGCTGATTTTAATCCTGAAGATGGTGTTTATGCTTGGGAGGATAACTGTACGACTCAAGCTTCAAAACGTTTAAAGGGGTTTATGGAAGAGGCTGAAAAAAGAGGTATGAAGTTGGCTTTTACGTTTGTTGTAGATAGTAGAGATAAGCATAATAATTGTACACCATCATTTGTTAAAGAAGCAGGAGCAAAAGGATATGAAACTGTTACAGGGTCAACTACAGTGTGGTCACCTTATCCAGATGATCCTATATTCCAAAAATATTATGAAAAATTTATTTATGCTTTAGGAGAAAGATTTGATGATCCGGATAAAGTCCAATTTGTCAGTGGTACCGGCCTTGGAAAATGGGGGGAATATCATACTGTATGGTATTATGGAACGAGAGAAGAAGGAAAGGAAGAATTACCTGTTCGTGAGGCGGTTTTTGATTGGGCTACTTCACTGTATGCAGATGCATTTAAGAAAGTTCCTCTGATAGTAAATTTCCATAGATGGATTGGGACAAGTAGGGACTGGGTAAATGAAAGTACATATGATGAAGATACGGAACGTCTGATAGGAAAGGCAATAGCAAGAGGATATTCATTAAGGCATGATGCTTTTGGTATGCATCCTTATTATGGAAATTGGGAACGTGAATTTGCGAAAAAATGGTATTATAAACTTCCGATTATAATGGAAGGAGGATGGGTTGTCGGTAATCATCAATATTGGACTGATTCCGAAGGAAAATATAGGGAAGGGCATCCTGAGGATGTACGTAATGGTGAATTCAAAGATGCACAGGAAGCTCATGTTAATATGATGGATTTTCGTATCGGGAACGAGACAGAAACATGGTTTGGTAATAGTTTTGATTTAGTGAAACGTTTTGTACAAGAAGGTGGGTATCGTTTATATCCAAGTAAAATCTCTTTACCAACTACTGTGGCCAATAATTCTTCTGCTACTATTGTACATTATTGGAAGAATATTGGATGGGGATATTGTCCAACCAATATACCACAGTGGAAAAATAAATACAAAGTTGCTTTTGCTTTATTGGATACTAAATCAGAAAAAGTTGATTTTTTGTTTGTTGATGATAAACCTGAAGCGTGTGATTGGATTTTAGGTAACGAAAAGGAATATATATTTAATCCAAAAATAGAAAATATACCTACTGGAATTTATACATGGGCTGTTGGTATTATTGATACGGAAAAAGAAGACCCTACAATTGGTATTAAACTTTCTGTATCTAAAAATATGACATCTAAAGGATGGTTAAAATTAAGGGATGTTATAGTTAAATAGTATGTTACGGTATATTCTTTGTTTTTGGCTTGGATTTTATTTTCAATTAGCTTATTCAAATCCAATTTTGCTTGAAGCTGAAAGTTTCAGCGAAAAAGGAGGATGGAAAGTTGATCAGCAGTTTATGGATCAGATGGGGTCTCCATATCTGCTGGCACATGGAATGGGAGTGCCGGTTGAGGATGCTAAGACAAAATTAAATTTCCGGGAAAAGGGAACTTATCATGTATATGTACGTACGTATAACTGGACATCTCCGTGGTATAAAGGAAAGGGTCCGGGATGCTTTAAGATACAGGTAGCCGGTAAAACATTGCCTACAGTGTTGGGATGTGAAGGCGAAAAATGGACATGGCAGTATGCCGGAAAAGTTAATGTAAAAAGTGGTGAAGCAACTGTGGTACTGAAAGACATGACAGGCTTTGACGGACGTATTGATGCCGTTTACTTTACTACAAAGAAAGATATTGTTCCACCTATGGAAGGAAATGAATTGGCGGATTTTAGAAAAAAAATGCTTGGTTTGCCGGTGTTTCCTAAAGAAGTTTCTTCGTATGATCTGGTAGTTGTAGGTGGAGGTATTGCCGGAATGTGTGCGGCTGTTACAGCTGCACGTATGGGGTGCAAAGTCGCTTTGGTTAATGATCGTCCGGTTTTAGGCGGTAACAACAGTGCTGAAGTTCGTGTACATCTTGGCGGATATTCTGAGATTGGACCTAATGAAGGATTAGGCAGAATGTTGCGTGAGTTTGGTCATTCTAAAAAAGGAAATGCACAGCCGGCAGAGTATTATGAAGATGATAAAAAGCAGAATTTTATAGAAGCGGAGAAGAACGTTACATTATATGCCAACTATAGGGCTGTGTCTGTACAGATGAATGGGACTGAGATTTCATCTGTTGTAATCAAACATATAGAAACGGGAGAAGAAATTTGTTTAAAGGCCGCTTTGTTTTCAGACTGTACAGGAGATGGTACTATAGGTTATTTGGCTGGAGCTGATTTCCGCATGGGCAGGGAATCAAGAAGTGAATTCGGAGAATCATTGGCTCCTGAAAAGGCTGACAGTCTGACTATGGGAGCTTCAATACAGTGGTATTCAAAGGATAATGGTAAAAAGACTGTTTTCCCTAAATTCAATTACGGAATGGAGTTTAACGAGAATAATTGTGAGAAAGTAAAGATGGGTGAGTGGACTTGGGAAACAGGTATGAATAAAAACCAGATAGATGAAGCTGAACTTATAAGGGATTATGGCTTGTTGGTAGTTTATTCAAATTGGGGCTTCTTGAAGAATGAATGGAAAGAAAAGGAAAAATATCGCAATTTGTCTCTTGATTGGGTAGCTTATATAGCCGGAAAACGTGAATCACGCCGTCTTATGGGTGATTATATCTTGAAACAGGATGATATAGACAAGGGAGTGTTTCATGAGGATGCTTCATTTACAACTACCTGGAGTATAGACTTGCATTTCCCTGACCCGAAGAACTCGGAACTTTTCCCGGAACAGGAGTTCAAGGCTGCTACGAAGCATCTGTTTATTCATCCTTATGCAGTACCTTATCGCTGTCTGTATTCGCGTAATGTGAACAATTTGTTTATGGCCGGACGTAATATCAGTACTACTCATGTAGGTTTGGGAACAGTTCGTGTAATGCGTACAACAGGTATGATGGGTGAAGTTGTAGGTATGGCGGCTGCATTGTGTAGTCAATATGGCGTTTTACCACGCGAAATCTATCAGCATCACTTACCGGAGTTGAAGAAACTGATGAAGGAAGGAGCCGGACTTAAATCGGAACTGCCAGATAATCAACGTTTCAATTTACCAAACAAATTATTGGAAAAGCCAAGTGCATTAGAATAAAATTCATAGGTATTAAATAAATATAGAATATCGTTATTTATAAATATTAATATTGTTATATAATGAAACGAAAAAAATGCATAGTTTTTGTCGCTTTATTTTGCGGCTTTTTAAATAATAATGTACTTGTTTATGCTTCTTCTGAAAATTGTTATGGTTCATTAAAGAATGATACTCTATATATAGGAAACCAATGTGTTGAAAGAACTTTCCTTTGGAACGGTGGAAACCTGAAAACACTTAGAGTGGAAAATAAACAGTCCGGATGGTGTGAAAATACTTATTCCAATCAGCCTGATTTTATTATTAGCCGTAATACTGATGCGGCAAGCAATGGAAAACTTTTTACTGAATGGGTTAAGGAAACTGTAATCAATCCGGCTTTTCTGAAAGTGACGGTTTCTTTCTCGTTAGGTGAGTTGGATGTGCAACGTGTATATAGGGTTTATGACAATTGTCCGGTCATTGGGTGTGATACTTATTTGCGTGGAACTGTGAACAGCGTTTTCGGTGAAAAGCAAGGAAACGTTGCGGATAATAAGAATATTGAATCTACCAAAGATATGAAATCTTCTCAAGTGACCGCAATTCTTGATCGATTAGCATTTAAAGGGCAGCATTGGCATACAAAGACAGTTGAGTTTACTGATGTGACAGATTGGAATAATAATTTAGTATGGACAAGAGACTTTATTCCTTATAGGAAATTGTCATATCGTGGAAATATATTGTTTGCTGAAAACGGCGAGAGTAAATCGGGATTTTTTGTTTTGAAAGAAGCTCCTTGTTCCGGAGTTCAATTGGCATATAAAGGTGCTGATTTTATTGCTGAATTCGGCCATTTTATGGTAACAGGTATTGGAATAACAGAAAAAGATATTTCACCTGAAAAGTGGACACGTACATATAGTTGTGTTTTAGGTGTTTATGACGGTACAGAATTGGATGCTTTGAAAGTCTTGAGGAAATATCAAAAGAATGTAAGGATTTTGACTAAAGGACGTGATGAGATGGTGATGATGAATACATGGGGGGACAGAAGCCAGGATACCAAGGTTAACGAGGAGTTTTGTTTGTCAGAGATAGAAAAGGCTGCTCGTTTAGGCTTTACGCATTTTCAAATCGATGACGGATGGCAGGTCGGGAAAAGTCCTAATTCAGCTTTGGCAAAAGGTTCTTTCAAGAATATATGGGACAATCCTGATTATTGGAAACCAGACCCTAAAAAATATCCTCACGGATTAAAACCGATAGTTGAAAAGGGACGTAAGTTTGGAGTAGAAGTTTGTTTGTGGTTTAATCCGAGTGTACAGAATGATTTTGCCGAATGGGAAAAAGATGCACAGGCCATAACCGAATTATATCGTAAATACGGAATAAGAGTTTTTAAAATTGACGGTGTGAATATTCCTACAAAGAGAGCAGAGGAAAATCTCCGGTGTTTGTTTGAGAAAGTATGGGAGAATACCAATTATGCTGTTGTTTTTAATTTGGATGTTACAGCCGGTAGAAGAGGCGGATATCATTTATTTAATGAATACGGAAATATTTTCCTTGAAAACCGTTATACGGACTGGGGAAATTATTATCCGTATTGGACTTTAAGGAATTTATGGATGCTATCCAAATATGTTCCGACCGAAAAACTACAGATAGAATTCTTGAATAAATGGAGAAATTCTGATAAGTATGGTGATGATATATTTGCACCTTCTCATTATTCTTTTGATTATTTGTTTGCAATATCTATGGCAGGACAGCCTTTGGCTTGGATGGAAGCTGCTAATCTTCCTGAAGAAGCCTATGGATTGAGTAATCTTGTAGAGACATATAAGGATATCAGTTATGATTTTCATTCCGGAATAATCCTGCCAGTTGGTGAAGAACCTTCCGGAACTTCATGGACAGGATTCCAGTCGTTGAAGGGAAACGGTGAGGGGTATTTCCTTTTTTTTCGTGAGAATAATGAGGATAATATAGGTAAAATTGAAACATGGTTAAAAGAAGGGGAACATGTTGAATGCACTCTTGTATTAGGGGATGGTAAAACACAAGACTTTCTTGTGAAACATAATGGGGTTTTAGAAATAGAACTGCCTAAAAAAAATTCTTTTGTGATGTATAAATATAAAATAAGGAAATAATATGATTAGTAAATTGCGTGAAGCATGGCTGTTTGTATTGTTGGTAGTAAATAATAAGTAATATGAGAATAAAGAAAATTTTATTGAGTTTGTCATTAATTGTTTTTTCCATCTGTTTGGGAGCGGCGGAACAAGCTATGATAAATGTTTATGGGAGAGACTTCCATTTGTTGAATGGAAAATGGAATGTCATCGTTGATCTATATGATCAGGGGCGTCGTATGGAGGTCTATAATAATAGAGTTCCTCAAACTCAAGAAGAGTTTTATGAATATTCATTTGAAAACGGAATGAGGTTGAACGTACCTGGAGACTGGAACTCACAATCATCAGAACTGAAATATTATGAAGGCACAGTCTGGTATGGGCGTCATTTTGAGGCAAACATTTCTCCTGATAAAAGGCAGTTTCTGTATTTTGGTGCTGTCAGTTATCGGTGTCGTGTTTATTTGAATGGACATGAAATTGCTTCTCATGAGGGAGGATTTACTCCATTTCAGGTGGAAGTTACTGATGTCTTGTCAGAAGGTGATAATTTCCTGGTAGTGGAAGTGAATAATACCCGTTCGGTGGATGCTATTCCTGCAATGGCATTTGATTGGTGGAATTATGGAGGAATTACACGCGATGTTATGCTGGTGACTACTCCACGTCTGTTTATCCGTGATTATTTTGTACGTTTGGATAATGTACAAAAAGATTTGATACATGCCACTGTTGCTTTATCTGCAAAAGGAGTCCGAGATGTACGGATTGAAATACCAGAGTTGAATATTGAGCGTACACTTCAAACAAATGAAGATGGTGTAGGTTCGATTTCGTTAAAGGTGCGCAAGTTGGAATTATGGGAACCGGAAAAGGCACGACTATATAGGGTCGTGATAACTTCTGAAGAAGATAGAATAGAGGAAGAAATAGGATTTAGGCAGATAACAGTGGATGGAACACGTATTTTGGTTAATGGAAATCCTGTGTTTATGCGTAGTATATCTTTTCATGAGGAGATACCGCAACGTATGGGCAGGGCTTTCTCAGAGGCTGATGCTTCAATGCTGTTGAATGAGGCTAAGGCTTTGGGTGTAAATATGATTCGTTTGGCACATTATCCGCAAAATGAATATACGGTAAGAATGGCTGAGAAGATGGGTATTATATTGTGGCAGGAGATTCCTATTTGGCAGGGAATAGATTTCGAGGACAGAGGTACTATGGAGAAGGCTCAGACCATGCTTGGTGAGATGATAAACAGGGATAAGAATCGCTGTGCGGTATGTTTCTGGGGAGTGGCGAATGAAACCAAACCTTCGGATGCCAGAAATTCTTTCTTGTTATCATTGTTGGAAAAGGCTCGTTCGATAGACCGTAGCAGACTTTATGTGGCGGCATTTGATCTTGTTTACTTCAATAAGGAAACACGTCATTTCGAGATGAATGACCCGTTTACATCAAATTTGGATGTGGTGGCTGTGAACAAATATATGGGGTGGTATCATCCTTGGCCGTTAAGTCCTGAAGAAGCAATCTGGGATGTGGTTCCTGACAAGCCTCTTATTATTTCGGAATTTGGCGGAGAAGCATTGTATGGTCAACATGGAGACGAGGAGGTAACTTCTTCATGGAGCGAAGAATACCAGGCTAAACTGTATAGAGATAATATCGAGATGTTCAATCATATTCCTAATCTTTGTGGAGTTTCACCATGGGTATTGTTTGATTTTCGTTCTCCTTTCCGTTTCCATCCGACAAATCAGGATGGCTGGAACAGAAAAGGATTGCTTTCCGATCAGGGATTACGTAAAAAGGCATGGTACATCATGCATGATTATTATCAAAAGAAAAAATATATTAAATGATGAAAAGTATAAAAGTTTTATTAAGTACCGTTTTATGCTTTTGCATATTATTGGTAGAGAATGGTTATTCAAAAAATATTACAGAAAATTCTAAGATAATTAAGATTCTTTCAATAGGGAACAGTTTTTCACAAGATGCGGTAGAACAGTATCTGCATGAATTGGGAGAAGCAGAAGGTTATCAATTTGTTATAGGAAATCTTTTTATTGCAGGTTGTTCTTTAGAACGTCATGTGAAAAATATAAGGAAAGACGCGGCAGCGTATGATTATCGTAAAATTGGGTTTGATGGTAAGAAAGTTCATCATGGTAATATGAGTATTTCTAAGGCTTTGGCCGATGAAAAATGGGATTACGTTAGTTTGCAACAGGCCAGTTCTTTCTCTGGCATGTACGATACGTACGAAACATATCTTCCGGAATTGTATGAATATGTAAAGGAAAGGATAGATAAGCGTTCTAAAATTGTTTTCCATCAGACATGGGCCTATGCTAAAAATTGCAGGAATACCGGGTTCAAGAAATATGATAACAATCAGATAACGATGTATAAAGCGATAGTGGAAACGGTAAAAAAAGCAGGTAAACTTGTGGACTTTTATCGGATAATTCCTTCCGGAACAGCTATACAAAATGCCCGTACTTCTTTTATTGGAGATCATTTGAATCGTGACGGATATCATCTTGATGTAAATGTCGGACGTTATATTGCTGCTTGCACCTGGTTTGAAGTATTGACCGGAAAGAATGTAATAGGCAATAAGTTTGTACCTGAAAATGTTTCTGAGGAATATCGTGAAATAGCACAACTGGCAGCACACGAAGCTGTCCGACATCCTAATAAAATCACAGATCTTTCTTATATAAAAGATAGTTCGCTATACAAAAAATCTTCAGTTCCTATTGATGTGAGAGTAAATGATTTGTTGTCGCGTATGACTTTAGAAGAAAAAATTTACCAATTAAATCAATATATATTGGGAAGGAATAATAATGTAAATAATATTGGAGAAACAGTTAAAAACATTCCTGCAGAAATAGGTTCTCTGATTTATTTTGAGGCTAATCCAAATATGAGAAATTCAGTACAGAAAAAGGCTTTGAATGAATCTCGTTTGGGAATTCCTATTTTGTTTGGTTATGATGTTATTCATGGATTTCGTACCATTTATCCGATTTCACTTGGACAGGCTGCATCGTGGAATCCAAAACTCGTGGAGAATGCATGTGGGGTTGCGGCTCAGGAAGCATTCACCTCAGGAGTAAACTGGACATTCTCTCCAATGGTGGATGTGGCACGTGACGGACGCTGGGGAAGAGTGTCTGAAGGTTATGGAGAAGATCCTTACGTGAATGGAGTTTTTGCAGCTGCCTCAGTCAGAGGATACCAGGGAGATACTTTGTCTGCTAAAAACAGGATTGCAGCTTGCTTAAAGCATTATGTAGGTTATGGGGCATCAGAAGCTGGACGTGATTATGTTCCGACAGAAATCTCAAAACAGACTCTTTGGGATACTTACTTGCCTCCTTTTGAGGCTGGTATAAAAGCTGGAGCTGCAACTGTAATGAGCGCATTTAATAATATAAGTGGGATTCCTGCATCTGCCAACTATTATACTTTGACAGAAATTTTAAAGAAACGTTGGAAACATCGTGGCTTTGTAGTTTCTGATTGGGATGCTGTAAAACAGTTGATTACTCAAGGACTTGCGGCTAATGAAAAAGAAGCTGCATGGTATGCTTTTTCTGCCGGATTAGAGATGGATATGAAGGATAATTGTTATCAAAAACATTTGGGTAAACTGGTTAAGGAAGGAAAAGTCTCTATGGCTGCAATAGATGATGCTGTTGGACGAATATTACGGTTGAAATTTGAATTGGGATTGTTCGAAAATCCATATACTGAAGTATTACCAGATAACAGTCGTTTTTTATTGCCGTCAAGTTTGAATGTAGCTGAACAGCTTGCTCAAGAGTCGATGGTACTATTGAAGAATGATAAAGGTGTACTCCCTTTGAAAAAAGAACAGAAGATTGCTTTTATTGGACCAATGGCTAATAATCGTTTACATTTGTTGGGCTCATGGTCTGCGCATGGAGATGAGAAAGATGTGGTATCTATCCTTGATGGCGTGAAGAAAGAAAAAGGATTTCTAGCAAAGAATATATTGTTTGCCGAGGGATGTGGCTTCGATGGTAATGAACAGAGAGGTTTTGCTGAAGCTATTAGAGTCGCGGAACAGGCAGATATAATAATAGCTTGTTTGGGTGAAAAGAAAACTTGGAGTGGAGAAAATGCATCCCGTTCTGTTATAGCACTTCCACGGATACAAGAGGAGTTGCTTGAGAACTTGAAAAAAACGGGAAAACCATTGGTCGTATTACTTTCAAGCGGACGTCCTTTGGATTTGTCACGTATAGAGCCTTTGGCTGATGCCATGCTGGAAATTTGGCAACCGGGTGTTACGGCCGGAACCGCTGTTGCAGGTATTCTTTCCGGCAGATATAACCCATCAGGGAAATTACCTATAACTTTCCCCTATACAACAGGTCAAATTCCTATTTATTATAATCATCGTAAAAGTGGAAGAACACATCAAGGTAAATATCAGAATATTACAAGCGAACCATTATATTCATTCGGACATGGATTAAGCTATACTAAATTTGAATATGGAACTTTGAAGTTGTCGTCTAGTAAAATACGACGTGGAGATACATTGAGGGCAGAAATCGAAGTGAAAAATGTGGGGAATTATGATGGGAAAGAGACCCTGTTATGGTTTGTTGCTGATCCTTTTTCTTCGATAACTCGTCCGGTAAAGGAGTTGAAATATTTTGAGAAAAAAGAAATCCCTGCGGGGGAAAGTAGAATCTTTACGTTCGATATAAATCTGGAACGAGATTTAGGATTTGTGAATGAAGATGGGAAACGTTTGCTGGAGAATGGTATCTTCTATATTATGGTCAAAGATCAAAAAGTAAAGATTGAATTAATTGATTAAATTGTGAGTATGAGGTTAAAATGGATGGCCATGATATTGGCCTGTGCTAATTGGATATTTGGGTATGCTCAGCGTACTGAATGTTTATTGGAAGAGCACTGGAAGTTTATAAAAGAAGATGTCGTTGGAGCTCAGTTGGTTACGTATGATGATACAAAATGGGAGACAGTTTCCGTCCCTCATGATTGGGCTATTTATGGTCCGTTTGATAGAAACAATGATTTGCAAAATGTGACTGTCGTACAGAATCTGGAAAAAAAAACTTCGTTAAAAACCGGACGTACCGGAGGGCTGCCTTATGTGGGAACCGGCTGGTATCGGACTACATTCAAGGCTCCCCAAGGAAAGCATACCACCTTGGTCTTCGACGGGGCAATGAGCGAAGCACGTGTATATGTCAATGGAAAAGAAGTCTGCTTCTGGCCTTACGGTTACAACTCATTTTACTGTGATGTGACCGATGTGGTCCATGCGGACGGTAAGGAAAACATGCTGGCCGTAAGACTGGAGAACAAGCCCCAGTCTTCACGCTGGTATCCGGGAGCCGGACTGTACCGGAACGTGCACGTGTTATCCACCGAAAAGATACATGTGCCTGTCTGGGGTACGCAGATTACGACTCCCCACGTAGGCAAGGATTTTGCCTCTGTATGCCTGCGCACTCAGATTGAAGGAGCCGGCACAAAAGAACTGACCGTAGTTACGGACATTCTTTCCCCGGAAGGGAAAGTGGTCGCATCCAAGGAAAATAAAGGCCACATCAACCACGGACAGCCTTTCACACAAAATTTCCTTGTAGCGAATCCGTCCTTATGGTCGCCTGAATCTCCGGCATTGTATCAGGCCGTATCCAAAATCTATTGTGAAGGGAAACTGACGGATACCTATACAACCCGCTTCGGCATCCGTTCCATCGAGTTTGTGGCCGATAAAGGTTTTTACCTGAACGGACAGCACCGGAAGTTTCAAGGGGTATGCAACCATCATGACCTGGGCCCCTTGGGAGCTGCAGTCAACAAATCAGCTCTCCGCCACCAGCTTTCACTCCTGAAGGATATGGGCTGCGACGCTATCCGGACTGCCCATAACATGCCTGCTCCGGAACTGGTGGAACTATGCGATGAAATGGGTTTCATGATGATGATTGAACCTTTTGACGAATGGGATATAGCCAAATGTAAAAACGGCTATCACCGCTATTTCCAAGAATGGGCCGAAAAAGACATGGTCAATATGCTCCGGCACTACCGCAACCATCCCAGCGTGATTATGTGGAGCATCGGTAACGAAGTGCCCACCCAATGTAGCCCTGAAGGGTATCGAGTGGCTAAGTTCCTGCAGGATATATGCCACAGAGAAGATCCTACCCGGCCGGTCACCTGCGGAATGGACCAGGTGAGCTGTGTTTTAGATAATGGATTTGCTGCAATGATTGATATTCCTGGGTTGAATTATCGTACTTCTCGTTATGAGGAAGCATATCAGCGTTTGCCGCAAAATCTTATTTTGGGATCTGAAACGTCTTCCACTGTGAGTTCGAGAGGAGTATATAAATTACCCGTACAAAAGGGATTTAGTGTACTTTATGATGATCATCAATGTTCTTCTTATGATTTGGAAGCTTGTGTATGGTCTAATATCCCCGATATTGACCTGGCACTGGCAGAAGACCACGACTGGACACTGGGACAATTTGTTTGGACTGGTTTTGATTATTTAGGAGAACCTAGTCCGTATGATAAAGATTCATGGCCCAACCACAGTTCCATGTTCGGCATCATCGACCTGGCTTCCATTCCCAAAGACCGCTATTATCTGTATCGCAGTGTATGGAACAAAAAAGCGGAGACCTTACATATTCTTCCCCATTGGAACTGGGAAGGGCATGAAGGAACCGAAGTGCCTGTGTTTGTATATACCAGCTATCCTTCCGCCGAGTTATTCATAAACGGAAAAAGTTTCGGCAAACAAACCAAACACGGAGAAACTCCGGAGAACCGTTTCCGCTTGATGTGGCCTCATGCCATCTATGAACCCGGAGAAGTCAAAGTGGTCGCTTACAATCAAGCCGGAGAGCCCGTAGCAGAAAAAATGATACATACGGCAGGAAGACCTCATCATATAGAATTGTCTACAAAGCGAGAGTCTTTGGTGTCGGACGGGAAAGATTTGGCTTATGTGACTCTTAAAATAGTTGATAAGGATGGTCGTTTATGTCCGCAGGATGGGCGACTCGTGTATTTTCAAGTAGATGGTGAAGGACGATTTCGTGCAGCCGCTAATGGAGATCCTACTTGTTTGGATTTATTCCATTTACCCCAGATGCATGTTTTTAATGGAATGTTGACATTAATAGTGCAGTCTGGCAAAAAGGAAGGATATATTAAGGTGAAAGCTACATCTCCAGGCATTAATGCTGGGATGTTGCAATTAAAGGTTAAATGACGAAGTGAAATGTTTTAGATTGATCAAAAAAGTTTATTTATTCCTTAATCTATGTTATAAAACATGTGTAAACGTGCACAATACTTGCATAATTCCAGAAAGTCTGTACCTTTGCAACGTGTTTTTCATAGTATTAGATTTAAGGTTAACAAAGGTTGGAGTTCAGCGGAACTCCTTTTTTTATGTCTTTATCTAAGCAAAAGAAAAATACCCCCTTGTTTACAGATAGTAAAGAATAGAGAAATGGCAATACTTTCACCTGACACATGGCAGTTTATCTGTGCACATCGTACGGAAGATGTACGTACATTAGCTTTGCAGGCTCGTAAGTATCCGCAGGTAGATATGGCGGCGGCAGTAGTGCAGATTGCCGGCTGGCAGATTGCCGAGAAAAAGGTTCCCCTTTGGGCACAGACGGAAGGAGTGCAATATCCGGCTCACTTGTCCATGGAGCAGTGCTCTTCGGAAATCACGGCCCGCTACAAGGCCTCGTGGCTGCAAGGTGATACGATGACCGATTTGACGGGAGGATTGGGAGTTGACTGTTCTTTCCTGGCACGGAACTTTCGGAAGGTGGATTACGTGGAACGTCAGGAAGTGTTGTGTGAACTGGCCCGCCATAATTTTCCGTTGCTTGGTTTGCCACAGGTAACAGTGCATTGTGCCGACGGCGTGGAATACCTGCAAAAGATGGAACCGGTGGATTGCCTGTTCTTGGACCCTGCCCGTCGCGACAGTCAGGGAGGAAAAACAGTGGCCATTGCCGACTGCGAACCCGATGTGCAGAAACTGGAGCCGTTGCTAGTAGAAAAAGGCCGGACCGTAGTGGTGAAACTTTCACCCATGCTAGATATTTTTTCTTCTTTACGGGAGTTGAAATACATCCGTCAGATTCACGTAGTAGCTGTGAATAACGAGTGTAAAGAGTTGTTGGTTGTGCTACAAAAAGAGACAAAATCCCCTTCAGAAGGCTCTGGAGAGGTGTGGATAAGTTGTGAACAGGCTGTTAATAACTTTTTAGCGGAACCGTTTGTCTTCACTTATTCACAGGAGAAAGAAGCACAATGTCCGTTGACTGACGAGGTAGAAAATTATCTTTATGAACCGGGCGCTTCCTTGCTGAAGGCGGGGCCTTACCGGTTGTTGGGTGCACGATTCGGTGTCAAAAAATTACATGCAAACAGTCATCTTTATACTTCCGATGCATTAGTTGATTTTCCGGGGCGTCGTTTCCGGGTACTGGAGGTGTCAGGTTTCGGGAAAAAAGAACTGAAACAGTTGTTGCAGGGAGTGGATAAGGCCAATCTTACGGTACGTAACTTTCCGGCTTCGGTGGCAGAACTCCGAAAAAAGTGGAAGCTGAAAGAAGGAGGAGACGTGTATTTGTTTGCCACGACACTGGATGGTGACCGGCATGTGGTGATAAAGTGTGTCAAGGCATGATATTTTTCAATATCCTTTAAAATATTTCCTGAAACGCTTCAAAGAATTCTCTGTTTCACAGTGCGGGATTTGTATCCCACAGTGTGAAATATGTATCCCACACTGTGGTTTTTGTATTTCACAGTGTGAAACAGAGAATTTGCCTTGAAGTTTTTCGTTTTATGCAAGAGCGTACAGAAAAATTCTTACTGCCGAATCATGATTATTATTTCTCGTTTTTCGTGTATATACGTTTGACTATTGTCAAAAAATCATACAGCAGGTGTCTAAAAATTAGACACCTGCTTTTTTATGTAAATCTGATTTGTATTGATAATCAACTATTTAAATTGTTGGCATGGACTTTGTATAGAAATTGATGGAAATGAAAGTCCGAAATGTAAAATACAAACTCTATAAAACAATACGATTATGATTAAGATTGAAAACCTGACAAAAACTTTTCGCACCACGGAAGTAGAGACACTGGCACTGAATAAAGTAAGCTTGGAGGTAAGAGACAAAGAATTTGTAGCAATTATGGGACCTTCCGGTTGTGGAAAGTCTACCTTATTAAATATTATGGGGCTGTTGGATAATCCGACTTCCGGAAGTTATTTTCTGGATGGAAAGGAAGTAGGCAGTCTGAAAGAAAAAGACCGTACGAATGTGCGCAAGGGAAACATCGGTTTCGTGTTCCAAAGCTTTAACCTGATTGACGAACTGAACGTGTTTGAGAACATTGAACTCCCGTTGACTTATTTGAAGATTCCGGCTGACGAACGGAAGCGTCGGGTGAATGAAATCATGCAACGGATGAACATCAGCCATCGTGCAAAGCATTATCCGCAGCAGCTGTCCGGTGGTCAGCAGCAACGTGTGGCCATTGCCCGTGCCGTGGTTTCCGGACCGAAGATTATTCTGGCCGACGAGCCGACCGGTAACCTGGATTCCAAGAACGGACAGGAAGTGATGGAACTGTTGACCGAACTCAATAAGGAAGGGACAACTATTGTGATGGTGACACACAGCCAGCGCGATGCCGGTTTTGCCAGTCGTGTAATTAATTTGTTCGACGGACAGATTGTAGCTTCTATTGCAGAAATGTAAAAATAGTACCTTATGAAACGTGCATGGAAAGGACTGTTTCGAAAAGGAGAGGCCAATGTGGTCAAGATTGTCTGCCTGAGCGTGGGACTGGCTATCGGGTTGGTTATGCTGGCAGAAGTCATTTTCGAACGGTCGTATGATAACTTCTTGCCGGGGTTGAAAGAGACTTACCGGGTGGAAGAACGCTACAAACAGAAAGGAACTGACTGGAGGGAATATTCGCAGACTCCTGGTGCCATGGGACCGGGTTTGCAACATTATTGTCCGGCAGTGGAAGTGGCCACCCGTTTCACGGATATGGGTGATATGACATTAGTGACGGAGGAGCAGAAAGAATTGAGTGGCAAAGCCTGGTTTTGCGACAGTACCTTTTTTCAAGTCTTTCCTCGGAAGCTGTTGATGGGAGAGGACCCTTATACTGGTTTGGAGAAGGCAGGCAGTGCTTATATTTCCTCCAAACTGCTGGAAACGGTAGGTGAACAGATTGTCGGAAAAACACTTTCTTGGAAGCTGTTTCCAGAGTTTCACGTGACGGTAGCTGGAGTGTTCGAGGCTTTCCCGGAGAATACCCACCTTCCGCAGATGGATGTGCTTATTGCCTTGCCTACTATCGGATGGGTGAGTTACGACGGACGTGACAACTGGCTGGGGAATGACCGATACAAGACCTATATCCGGTTGCGCGAAGGAACTACTCCGGATGACTTGAAGGAAGGGATGCAACGTATGTTGGAAGCAAACCACGTCACAGAAGAGCTGGCTCAGTCGGGAACGGATTTTGAGATTTCCTTCCGTCCGGTGGGCGAGATTTTCACCTCGTCCGATTACAACCGCATCATGAACATTGTCTTTTTGAGTTTTGCGATTATCATGCTGCTGGTGGCTGTGCTGAACTATATCCTGCTAGTAGTTTCGTCCATGGTGAGCCGTGCCAAGGGAATTGCCACTTACCGTTGCTATGGGGCAGGAAGCGGCGACATTTACCGGATGATTCTTTCGGAATCTTTGTTGCACGGACTGATTAGTCTGGCGCTTGCTGTATTGATTATTTTCGGCTTGCAGGATTTCCTGCAAGAGCAGATTGGACATAGCTTGGAGTCGCTTTTCCCTTTGTCTACCGTGTGGGTCTGTTTGGCCGTGACTTTAGGAGTGATTTTGCTTTGCGGAGTGATGCCGGGTTATCTTTATACCCGTATTCCGGTGACTTACGCTTATCGCCGTTACACGGAAAACAAGCGGAGGTGGAAATTAGGTTTGCTGTGCTTGCAGTTTGCCTTGACAGCTTTCTTCGTTTGTCTGCTGGCGGTCATCGGTCTGGAGTATCACACGCTAATGAACTTCAATCCGGGATTTGAATACCGGAATACGTTGTACACCGACTTGTCGGGCACCAAGATGGTGGAACGGGAACGTTGTGTGCAGGAACTGAAGAAGCTGCCGGAGGTAAAGGCTGTAACTTGGGGCTATCAACTCATGTCGTGGACGTGTAGCGGAAATAATGTGTACAATCCCGAAACAGGAGAAGAATACATGAACATTGCCGATATGTATTATGTAGGTCCTGATTATCACAAGGCTTTCCAGATTCCGGTTATCGAAGGAAATGTATTCACGCCTACGCTGACGGATACCTTGTCACAACAAGTAATGGTCAGCCGTCAGTTCGTGGAACGCATGAAGACTTTGGTCGGATGGACAGGTTCTCCCATCGGGAAGCCAGTGTATATCTCCGAACATCGGACAATGGCTACTATCTGTGGGGTGTATGAGGATATTCATTTAGGCTCTCAAGTGATGGAAGAGTATGATGAGCGTCCTACTGTGATGTTCTATCGAAATAAACCTTCGAGCAATTTATATGTAGCCTTGAACCGGATGTCACCTGAAGCGATGAAAGAAGTGCAGCAAGTAATCGACCGAACGGTTGCTTCTCAGCAGTTGAAGGTGTACAGCCTGTCGCTCGAGATGGGAAATCTTTATAATGCCGTGTTGCATGTACGCAACAGTGT
>ERZ791743.536-NODE-536-length-34247-cov-6.115085_pt1 | contig 34247 bp, 36 predicted proteins | sample MGYA00509952_ERZ791743 | MGnify/ENA primary metagenome ERZ791743 (study PRJEB30046, sample SAMN00792040) | human gut metagenome | study: EMG produced TPA metagenomics assembly of the A metagenome-wide association study of gut microbiota in type 2...
CCTTACCAGACAGGCATTCCACCTGCTAGACTACTCGCCCTTATCTGGGCGCACACTTCCGATTGTTCTATTTCTTCCTTTTCTGATTTGAAATACTTTTTTACTTCTTTCACCAGCAACACAATTAACCATTTAATTTCTGGAACATTTTTCTGCATCAATTGCAAGTACAAACATCAACGCAGCTAATGCATTTTCCGGATCCTGTACATCAATAACATAAGTGTCAGTCATACGAAGCAATCCTTTACTTATTTTTGCTATCTGATAACCGCTTCAATCAAGAATACTATAATCCCATTCCATAATAGTTCCTTATGCGTCTGATCTGGAGTATGCATTTTTCATCTGATTGCTCAGCTCATACAATACTTTATTCAATGTATCCTGCGTTTCTTTTTTTACCATGTCAGCAATTTTTTCATTTGCCTCCTGACGAAGCTGCATGCGTTTTTCTGCGTTGCTTTCCTTCGCAAGAAGTTCATCATATTGGTTGATATATTCATGTCCTTTTGACATGACTCTTTCCTGATAACGTTCAATATGGAAAATGGATTTGCTATAAGAAGCATCTGCCATGGCTGCGATCATCCTGCTTGCCCAGTAAAAATTATCTGTTGACGCATCGCCTGTCGTATTGGAAAAATACTCCGGTACTTTCTCTACATCTGTGTAGAATGGTGCAGCTGTATTAAATACGTTTGAAGCAAATGCTACCCATTCGATTGCCCGGCTGTCTTCTGCTGCATCCAGTCTCATCTGGATAATTCCTAAGAAATCTGTCCGGTTTACACCGATCGCACGATATGCACCTTTCATAGATTTCTCACCATAAGAAGCATATGGATCGTATGGTGTTCCCTGGAAATGAGAAGAAAGCACATATTTTACATCTTCGATCGTCACCTTTTTCTCCGGAACCATGCACCAAGGGATATCATCAGAAAGCGGTGTGTAGTCTGCGTCCGGTCCATCCCAGTTCATCGTATTCGGATTCAGGCAGCGTGCCATGTACCATGCTCTCGGTGTATTGTATACATGATCAGAGTCATCATGGCTGCCAAAAATATCTCTTGGATTGAATGTTCCATCCTGTGAAAGATTTAAATAATTTTTTTCAACAAATTCTTTCAGATCGGCGGAACACATATATTCGTTCTGGTCTTGGAATGCATCCTCAAGATCAAACTGATCCATTCCAAACTGATTTGGCATCATGACATAAACATCATCCGGTACTTTGCGTGCGATCCAGTGATGGCCACCGATGGTCTCAAGCCACCAGATCTCATCTGCATCCTGAAATGCAATTCCATTCATTTCATAAGTACCATACTGTTCTAACAGGCTGCCAAGACGTTTGACACCTTCCCTTGCACTATGTATGTATGGAAGTACAATGTATACAATATCCTCTTCCCCGATTCCTCCAGGAATTTCTTCTTTTCCGTCTTTTGCAGGCTGATATCTTACAAGCGGATCTGCACCAAGAACTCTTGGATTGGATGTGATCGTTTCCGTTGCTGTCATTCCGACATGCGCTTCATTCACTCCGCAGGCTGCCCAGATACCTTCGCCCTCTTCTGCATTTGGCATTGCAGTATAGCGCATCGGATTTTCCGGAAGCTCGATCTCTACGTGAGACAGAACCGATCTGTATTTTCTCGGCTGGTCTTCTGGATGAATGACTGCAAATTTTTTGGATGTGTAATGTCCGGAACCAGAATCATCATTTCTCGCGATTATGGTTGATCCATCATAACTTGCTTTTTTTCCTACTAAAATTGTTGTACATGGCATATTTATGTTCTCCCTTCTTTGACTATCTGATTGTGATAATCATAACTATCTGAATAAACGTGTAGTAATTTCACCATATTTTTATTGAATTAAAATCATCGCACCTACCGCATTGTAGATTATATGTAGCACTACAGAACCCCATAAGCAGTTTGTTCTCTTATATACTGCATCGCAAAAGAAATGTAACATAATCAGACAGATTATATAGGTAAATGACAGCACATGAATTGTTATCATTCCTGAAACTACCCATCTTACCGGATAATGTATTAACAGGAATAAAAGTGAATTGATTATACTGATTACCAATTGACTGTTTATCAACCCTGACATTCTTGTCTGTATATACCCTCTAAATAAAACCTCTTCCTCAAATCCGGCAACAATATATATCACCCAGTTTAAAAATAGTTGATTTATTGTTAATGAAATTGATTTTCCTTGAATTATGTACAATAATATTTGTATAGCAAGGAGCAGAACTCCTCCTGCAATGCCTGATATAATACTTTTCTTTAGATTTTTTGCATGAATTCCTATGCTACTTATATTTTCTCTGCTGTTATGAAAAAAATATAAAAATAATATAGTGATAAGTAAAGGTATCCCTATTTGTGACAAATTTAACACATAAACATTTAAGTTTGTTGTATAGAGCCAGCCTTGAAAAAAGGCACTTCCAAGAATCAGACAATATACAATAATCGCCTTTCGTGCATCTCTTTTTTCATAGATTCTTAGATTATGCGAATAATCATCATTCACCCACTTCATGAAACTTCCTCCGGATTAATATATTTCGCCAAAAGAACGATCCTGCTGCAATGGAATTTTTTTCGCATCGATCCGCTCGATCCAGATATATGTCCGGTTCTGTAAAAAAATGATAAGCTGGTCGATCAATTCTTCCTGTCCTTCCACTTCCATTTCCACACTGCCGTCATATAAATTTTTCACCCAGCCGGTAAGTCCAAGCTGGTTTGCTTTCTGCACTGCATAATAACGGAAGCCTACTCCCTGGACGCGCCCGTAAAAAAAGATATGTTTGCGCACTTTTTCCTGTTTCATAGCTGTCTCCTCATCCTGTTACCATATCCGGATAATTTTTTATTTTTAAAATTTTAAAAGGTAAGCCGCATCTGATTCCAGACCACATTTCCATGAACGGATTCCGATACACCCTCATTTACAAAACCGAACTTTGCATAATAGTGAATGAGCCGGTCTTTGCACGTAAGGACAAGCCCTTTTCTTCCCTGCGTTCTGGCATTCTCAATGGCTCTGTTTAAAAGTTCGCCTGCATAGCCGTGTTTGCGATATTCCGGTATGGTGTTAACACCAAAAATCATCTGCCATGCACCATTTTCATTATGCATCGTGGCGTTTTCGTACATCTCATCTGTAAGATTCGGCTCGTCTGTTACCATTCCGTCCACAAATGAAATTAATTTTTCGCCCTCGAACATAAGCCAAAAATGATCTGCGTAATGTGAAAGCCGCTGCTCAAATTCTTCTTCTGTCGCTGCCTCTGCTTCTGGAAAACACTCTTTTTCTACTGCTGCAATCTGGTCAACATCTGCTAATGTTGCGGTTCTGATCTGCATATTTTGTACATCTCCTTTGTCTGCCTCTCTTTGATTCGAAAATAGCAGGCTTTCTTTCCGGTAATCTGGAATCTGATAGAACTCTGCTGCCTCTTCAAAATATTTTTCATCAATATGCGGCCATTTTGTCTGAACATTGTCCTCTAATGCAAGTTTTTCTGCCAACTCAACCATTTTGGCTGAACAGTCAATTCCGGTAAGGATGGTCAGAATGTTGCTGTTCACAAACCACGGTGCTATGGAAAGCAGGCCGCCGGTGATCATATCCTGTGCAACTTTCTGATTGTCATAAGGTACTTTCAGAAATTGAGGTTTCCATATTGTTGTTTCATTTTCCACACCGGACTCTAACAACATGCACTGTGCACATCCGGCATCATCAATGGATATTCCAACACTGCCCGAATTAAAGTAATGTTTGTTTTTGTATGTCATCTCTCCCGGATAATGCGTATGAGCGCAGATCATGTAATCGGTGTCAATCTTTTCTAACCATTGTTTTACCGGATCTTTATTCAACTGCAGGAGTTCCCTGCTGTTCGCCGGTGATCCATGACAACAGGTAATGGATGGATAACCTTCTTTTTCATAAACGAATGTGATTGGCAGGCTTTGAAAGAAATCAAAATCTTTATCCACAAGCTGCCCGTAAGTGTAGAGTAGATTTCCACTTGCAGAGTTACTTATCCACATCTGCTCTGTGCATTTCTTTTTTCTGGCTTCCTGCTGTGTGAGCATGTACTCCTCACGATTGCCCCTTAGCAGATGACAGGTATACATTTTTACAAATTCGTAAAGATAATCTAATGTCTCTCTGGCATATGGCGTATCAGAAATGTAGTCGCCAAGAAAAATGTATTCCTTGCAACCCTGTTTTTCCAGATATTCTGTGCACGCTTTAAATGCATAGATGTTGCTGTGTATGTCTGATATAATACCGATTTTCATGAAGTCTCCCTGCTACTAACAGTTGCAAGATGCTCTGTGCATCTGTTATAAAATCATTGCTTTTATCTATTATATTTCGAAATCCATGCAGGAACGGATTGCTGTGTATGGTCTGACTTTTGTGTCAGCAACTGCTACATGTTGTGGATTCGTGCTGTAATTGTGCAATGCTTCTTCATCTACGAAAGTAGAATCTAACATGACATCCACGTTTGAACTGGAAAGACAGTCGATTCTGACTTTAATGTCTGTAAGTCCCGGAATCTGTCCGGCAAGACCTTCTAACCCTTCTTTGATTTCGGCTTTGATCTGCTGTTTTTTCTCCTCTGAATATTCTTCTTTCAGTTTCCATAAAATTATATGCTTTACCATTTTTCTTTCCTCCAATTTTTACACTCATTATAATCCATCCAAGTTTTCTCTAAAAGCTATTTTATAGAAATTTTATCATAATATTTTTTCAAAAAAAATAGAACAGCGACCCGGTTGGCAACTGCTCTAATTTTTCACTTATTTTTCAATAATTTTTACGGCTGTTCCGTAGGCGATCACTTCTGCCGCTCCTGCCATAACCTGAGAGGAACCGTACATAACTCCGATTACTGCATCTGCTCCTAACTCTTTTGCCTCATCGACCATTCTTTTTACTGCGATCTGTCTGGCTTCGTTAAGCATCTCCGTGTATCCAACGATTTCTCCACCTACAAGTGTTTTCATTCCTGCCATAAAATCACGTCCAATGTTTTTTGTCTGAACAACCGTTCCTTTTACCATTCCCAGTGCCTCAATTTCTTTTCCTGGCACATACTCAATACTTAGCAGCTTCATCTTCTTCTCCTCCTTCGATTTCCTTTAGTCTGCTTCTCAATGCTACGATGATACAGATGATTACGACGACTGGGATTCCGATAAATAATATTAGAATTCCAATTGGTAATGCTTCCTGGCTGTTGCCCCACAGAAAAAGACCAATCATAAACAACATGAGAATAATCATTACCACTCCGCCGATCGTGGCTCCCATTTTTTTCTTCATGTGAATATCGATTTTGCTTACGTCCACAAAATCTACTCCTTCCTTTTCCATTTTTTCCATCTCGTCCAGCCACTCATCTGTGTTTATAGTATCAACCGTATCTTTTTTCTGAAGGATTACATTGGAGAGCTTCTGCATATTGTTAAGATTTTCACGTTCTTTTTCTAGATGCCTCATCTGATTTTCGAGACATTCTTCCAGAGAAATGCTTTTACTTAATACAGATTTGATTTCTTCCACCGGAACGCCAAGTTTACGCAGAAGTTTGATTTTTTTCAGAGTTTTAATGTTTTCCTCATGATATTCACGATAACCATTCTCTGCCCGCTCCGGTGTAAGGAGTCCCTGTTCTTCATAAAACCGGATATTTTTGCTAGTAATTCCGACCAGTTCTTCCACCTGTTTGATTTTCATGCCGATCCTCCCTTTTTCTTTGGGTCTTTTTTCACAACATTTTGTGGCTGAATCGCTTGATGTAGCTTTTTTATACAGCTTCCATAAGGTGGAAGGTCAAGAGAAAATTAAAAAAAATTATTTTTCATACATAACCTCTACTGCACCGCAGAATTCCTTTGCTTTTTCCGTTTTATGAAAACCCTTTGCCTCATAAAATTTTCTGGCACGGATATTCTTTTCAAACACCCACAAAAGTGTATGTGCATAACCTGCTTTTTCCATATCGCTTAGAACCTGTTCCATCATTTTGCTGCCAAACCCTTTTCTCCAGTTATCCTGCAGACTGTGGATACAGATTAATTCTGCATACCCGGACATGTCCGGATCGCGGGCAGCATCCCACCATGCGATGCAATGTGGCTTACCTTCCACTTCAAGAATATAGCCATTCCCTTTTTTCGCATCCAGAAGTTTTTGATACATTGCCGTGGCACATTCCAAATTGGTGCACTGTTTTAAATCTTCCGGTTCTAATATGTTTTGAAACGCAACTTTCCAGCTCTCGGTCTGGATATAAGCCAAAATCTGCGCATCACCTGCCGTGGCTCTGCGGATGTTATAATTTTCATTCATCTTTTAATCCTCTACATATTTCAGCACACCCGGATCTTTTCCATCCACATATCCGGTGACTTGAAACGCAATATTTTCCTGTAATTTTTTTATTCTTTTGAAGTCATTCACCCAAATGTGCTCTCTGTCTTTGTAATAAACAGATACATCCAGTGATTTCAGTGCATAAAATGGGCTGGCGTTGACGCTTTCTCTGGTCTTGTATTCTTCTGTCTTTCCGGTTTGTGGGTTTACATAATTCACAATCAAATAATAGGTAAAATTATAATCAGCACTGTTATAATTATAAAACCTATGTGTTTTTAAACCGATTATTTTCCCCGGAATCTTTATGGAATTCTTTTTAAATTTTTTTATTTTTATTCTTTGAATATTAAAAAATAAAATAACTGCTATATAAATACAAACGACAATTCCCACGATCAGAAAGTTTACTTTTCTTCCGGCTGAAGTCTGCATTGAATCCGAAGTAAAAGCCAAAATGAAAATAAGCATCAGAAAGAGAACCGCTACTATTATTTTCCATGTGCTTATCCTTGATGTTTTCTTTGTTGTGTAATCAAATTTTACCTTCACCATGTCCGTTCCACGAATTTTTACCCAGACATACCAGCCACCAAAAATAAGAAATGTAAATATAATAAAAATCATTTTTTATAATTCACCTTATTTTCCTAAAATCTCATTTTATTCCAACGTACAGTATTCTTTGATCGCTGTCTCATACAGATTGTTTCCCTCACTGTCGATGACAACGATCACCGGGAAATCTTTCACTTCAAGTTTACGGATTGCCTCCGCTCCAAGATCTTCGTAACATACGATTTCAGATTTTTTGATACATTTGGACAAAAGTGCCCCTGCGCCGCCGACTGCCGCAAAGTAAACTGCATGATTGCGCACAATCGCGTCCATTACTTCTTTCGAACGCTTTCCTTTTCCGATCATCGCTTTTTCTCCGAGATCTAAAAGAGTTGGCGCGTATTTATCCATTCTGGTTGCAGTTGTAGGTCCCGCTGAACCGATTGGGCGTCCTTCCCTTGCCGGGGATGGTCCCATGTAATAGATTGTGGAATCTTTGATGTCGATCGGAAGTTTTTCTCCACGCTCCAATGCTTCTATCATTCTTTTGTGTGCGGCATCTCTTGCCACATAAATAGTTCCTGTTATGTAAACGTAATCACCGGACTTTAAATCTTTTGTCACTTCCCCGGTGATCGGTGTTGTAATATGTTTGTCCATATTCTGCACTCCCATCTTTAAATTTTTATTTTATTCGTAGCAATCATTGACTTCACAGTTGCGATCCACATATTTCTGTACTGATCAGATATGTTTCCTCTGCTTTTGACTCTGAATATATAAACTACATTTGTAGTAAAATATTTTTATACTTCTCTTATCACATGCCGGTTCACATGACAGCAGATATTGACTGCCACCGGAAGTCCTGCAATATGAGTCGCATAAGTATTAATGTTAACAGCAAGTGCTGTTGTCGTTCCTCCAAGTCCCCCCGGTCCGATTCCAAGCTGATTGATCTTTGTAAGCATTTCTTCTTCCAGTTCCCTCACATATGGGATAGCGGAATGTTCGCCCACCGGTCTGGTCAGTGCCTTTTTTGCTAAAATCGCACATTTTTCAAAAGTACCGCCAATACCAACTCCGACAACCATTGGCGGACAGGCATTCGGTCCTGCATCTTTCACTGCTGTAAGAATTGCGTTTTTTACACCCTCAATTCCATCAGCTGGTTTTAGCATGAACACACGGCTCATGTTTTCACTTCCGAAACCTTTTGGAGCCATTGTAATTATCACTTTATCTCCCGGAACAATGCTGTAGTGGATCACCGCTGGGGTATTATCTTTCGTATTTTCGCGGATGATAGGATCACCAACGACTGATTTTCTTAAATACCCTTCCGTATATCCCTGACGGACACCTTCGTTTACCGCATCTTCGATTGCCATTCCCTCAAAATGAACATCCTGTCCCACTTCCAGAAAAATAACTGCCATTCCGGTATCCTGACAGATTGGAATCATCTCTTCATCTGCAATTTTCAAGTTTTCCTGAAGCTGATTTAATATTTTTTTACCAAGTTCTGATTTTTCAGAAGCGGTGGCATCTTTCAGGGCTTTATCCATATCTTTGGAAAGATAATGATTTGCCTCGATACACATTTCTTTTATATTTTTTACGATATCATCTGTATTAACTGTTCTGATCATATTTGTTTCTCCTGACGCTATTTTGTTTTACATTCTCTCGCTTAATTTTTTCTATCAAATTAATCTCTGTATAAAAAATATTACTACTTTTGCAGTTTAATATATATTTTCTTACGATTCTTTCTTATGATCCGGTTTGCGGATGTTAAAGTATTTCTTGTATTTCTCCAGAGATTCATTCTGTTCACGAGAAGTCATATCTGGGAACGCCTTCATCAAACGCTTGAAACCAAAATTCTTCTCTGCAAATAATTCTTTGTATCTGCGCTCAAGTTCTTCTTTCTCACGCTGTTTTTCCAGACGAGCCGCCTCGCGTGTTTCTTTGTAAGTAGCAATCTTTTCTTTTACATTGATATTTTCTGCAGACTCAGAAAGTTTTTCTCTGGCACTTGCTGCAGTAGAAGCGATCTTCTCTTTTGCGGTGGATGGCAGATCCATAAGATTTTCTTTCGTATCAGAAATTTTTGTGAGAAGTTTCTCATGTGTTTCCTGGAACTCCTCCGATTTTTCTACTGCAGTTGTCACATTTTCGTAGATATTTTCACCGATTTCATCGGATAATTTATGTATTTTCGCAGCCATTTCATCCATAACTTTTAATCGCTTGTTAAACTTCAAAATTGTAGTAACAGTAACACCGCAGTCAACAGCGAAAGCCGACATGATAATACAGAGCAGCACAACACCCAGAATATGTGGAATCATGGTGATACCTTTGTAAATAATCGGATGAAGCACATCCATCACAAATGTACATGCGAGTCCCCAGTAGATGGAAAATTTCAAACATACATATCCGTGAAGATTAAACGGCTTATTGCTATAGTCCCACCATTTATTGTGAAATACTTTCTCCAGAATAAATCCTGTAATATATTCCAAAATGGAAGTCAGTAAGAAAGAACCCGCAAATAATATCAGCAGGTTGTCCTTTAGCGGAGTCAAAGCAGCTACAACAATCACCACTCCACATCCGTAAATTGGACAATAAGGTCCATTTAAAAATCCCCGGTTTACAAAAATTCCCCGGTCCAATGCTGCATAAGATACTTCTGTGCACCATCCGATAAATGCATAAATAATAAAAATCCATACTAACTCATAAAAATTTTGCGGCACTTTTCATTCCCCCTGTTGTTCTGCTTTCTATTGGAGTTTTACTACAATTTTAAAACTCATGTATTCTATATTTACGCAAAAGTATAAACGAAAGTTTTTGCTATGACAATGAAATTTTTCCACGGAAGTTAGATTTTCGCAACACGTTATCCACATTTGCACTATGGATTTCTTGATATCATGTGTTGTTTTTCATTTTTGTGTTGACATCATTCATTTTTCAAATAATCAAAATTGAACATGCTTTTTTTCAAATCAGGCTCCTTATCATGAAATATAATTCGTTTTTATATAGACAAATCGGCTGCTACATAAAAATGTGGCAGCCTACTGTCCCGACCATAGTGAAGTCTTTGTATCACTGCGGTCAAAATATTCTTTTATTCTTCTTCCGAATCAGACTCAGCACGGCTTAATAATTCCTGCATTAATTCATCATCTGTTTCTGTCATCTGACCTGCCGCTTTTTTTGCAGCCTCTGCTGCAGCCGCAGCACTTTGGGCTTCCTCTTCCTCTGTGACAAGTTCAGATTCATCTGTATTTTCCATGAGGGATTTGTCCTCACGTACTTTTGCAATGCTTGCTACTGTGACATCATCCGCAAGATTCATCAGTTTTACACCGGAAGTAACTCTTCCGAGCAATGCCGTATCACTGACTTTGATACGGATAATGATTCCTTCCGTTGTGATCAGCATCATCTCATCATCCTGATTGACTGCTTTCACACCAACGATATTTCCGGTTTTCTCTGTGATCTTATAGCATTTCACACCTTTACCACCACGGTTCTGGGCTGTAAATTCAGATGCAAGTGTGCATTTTCCAAGACCTTTTTCAGATACGATCATCAGTGATTCGCCCTGGGATTCCATCTGCATTCCGACAACTTTATCTCCATCCGTCAAATTCATACCGATCACACCCATAGAGGTTCTTCCGGTACTTCTGACATCTCTCTCATTGAAACGAATACACTGTCCGTATTTTGTCACAAGGAAAATATCCTGTTCGTTATCTGTTTTCTTTACCTCGATCAACTCATCATCTTCACGCAATGTAATTGCTGCAAGACCTGTTTTTCTGACATTCGCGTAATCGGTAATCGGTGTTTTCTTCACAATACCATTCTTGGTTGCCATAAACAGATAATGTCCTTCCGTGTATTCCTTGATTGGAATTACAGCAGTAATCTTCTCTCCCGGCTGAAGCTGCAACAGGTTGATGATTGCAGTACCTCTCGCGGTTCTGCTTGCCTCCGGAATTTCGTAGGCTTTCATTCTGTATACACGGCCGGTATTGGTAAAGAACATCATGTAATGATGTGAAGTAGTCATCAAAAGTTCCTCGATGTAATCTTCATCGATTGTCTCCATTCCCTTAATTCCCTTGCCACCACGGTTCTGGGCACGGAAATTATCAAGGCTCATTCTCTTGATGTAGCCAAGTTTTGTCATTGCGATCACAGTGTTGGTTACCGGAATGAGATCCTCCATGGAAATATCATACTCGTCAAATCCGATGGAAGTTCTTCGCTCATCACCGTATTTTTCTGCAATCAAGAGGATTTCCTCACGGATAACACCAAGGAGTTTTTTCTCATCTGCCAGAATTGCTTTTAACTCTGCAATACGATCCATCAACTCTGCATACTCAGCTTCGATCTTCTCGCGTTCCAGACCTGTCAGTGCTCGCAGACGCATATCGACGATCGCCTGTGCCTGAACATCTGTCAGGGAAAATCTCTCGATCAAACGATTTTTTGCTTCCGGTGTATTTGCACTGCTTCGGATAATATTGATCACTTCATCGATATTATCAAGCGCGATCAGTAAGCCCTCCAGAATGTGGGCGCGTTCTTCTGCTTTGTTTAAGTCATATTTTGTTCTTCTGGTCACAACATCTTTCTGGTGATCCAGATAATAGCCTAACATTTCCTGAAGATTTAATACTTTTGGCTGATTGTCCACAAGGGCTAACATGATGACACCAAACGTATCCTGCATCTGCGTATGTTTGTAAAGCAGATTTAAAACCACATTCGGATTTACATCACGGCGCAGCTCAATACAGATACGCATACCCTGGCGGTCAGACTCGTCACGAAGATCCGTGATTCCGTCAATTTTTTTATCTCTTACAAGCTCTGCGATTTTCTCGATCAGTCTTGCTTTGTTGACCATGTATGGAAGTTCGGTCACAACGATACGGTTTTTACCGTTTTGCATTGGTTCGATATTGGTGATCGCGCGAACTCTGATTTTTCCACGTCCGGTGCGGTAAGCTTCGTTAATTCCGGTTGTTCCAAGAATCATCGCTCCGGTTGGAAAATCCGGACCTTTTACAATACTCAGCAATTCTTCGATATCTGTCCCACGATCCTCTAGCACTTCGTTGTCGATAATTTTTACGACAGCATGAATCACCTCACGCAGATTGTGAGGCGGAATGTTTGTTGCCATACCAACAGCAATACCGGTTGTTCCGTTTACCAGAAGATTCGGATAGCGGGAAGGAAGCACCGTCGGCTCTTTCTCGGTCTCATCGAAGTTTGGTACAAAATCAACGGTATCTTTATTGATGTCCGCGAGCATCTCCATGGAAATTTTACTAAGTCTTGCCTCTGTATATCGCATTGCAGCGGCACCGTCACCGTCGACGGAACCAAAGTTTCCATGACCATCAACAAGCGGATATCTTGTAGACCAGTCCTGTGCCATGTTGACCAATGCTCCATAGATGGAACTGTCTCCATGTGGATGGTATTTACCCATGGTATCACCGACAATACGCGCACATTTTCTGTGTGGCTTGTCCGGTCCATTATTTAATTCGATCATGGAGTAGAGTACACGACGCTGTACCGGTTTCAAACCATCTCTTACATCAGGCAATGCACGCTGGGCGATAACGCTCATCGCATAATCGATGTAGGATGTCTCCATTGTTTTTTTCAGATCGACATCATGGATTTGATCAAAAATTTTGTCATCCATTCTATTTACCTCATTCCTGCAAATTCTTTTTGGTTCAAAATCTGCATTTCTCTAATTAAACTACATTTGCAATTATAAATTAACTTTCTGTCACATTATTAAACTACATTTGCAGTAATATATAATTTCCAGCACACTTAATCTTAGATATCAAGATTCTGCACATACTTCGCATTTTCTTCAATAAACTCACGTCTCGGTTCTACTTTATCTCCCATGAGAGTTGTAAACGTAATATCAATTTCAGAAGTACTCTCATCATCGATCATGACACGTTTTAAAATTCGTTTCTCCGGATCCATGGTAGTTTCCCAGAGCTGCTCCGCATCCATCTCACCAAGTCCTTTGTAACGCTGGATCTTATTATTTCCATCACGTCCGATCTCCGTTAAGATTGCATTTAACTCATCATCACTGTAAGCGTACCATACATTTTTATTTTTTTCGATCTTGTATAGTGGCGGCTGTGCCAGATATACATGGCCTTCTTTGATCAGATCCGGCATGAACCGATAGAGGAAGGTCAGCATTAACGTACTGATATGGGCACCATCGACATCGGCATCCGTCATAATGATAATCTTGTTGTAACGAAGTTTGCTGATATCAAAGTCTTCATGAATACCTGTACCAAACGCAGTGATCATCGCTTTGATCTCAGCATTTCCATAAATCTTATCCAGTCTTGCCTTCTCGACATTTAAAATCTTACCACGAAGTGGGAGGATTGCCTGGGTTGCACGGCTTCTCGCAGTCTTAGCGGAACCGCCGGCGGAATCTCCCTCGACGATGAAAATCTCACAGTTCTTTGGATCTTTGTCAGAACAGTCTGCCAGTTTTCCCGGAAGAGACATTCCCTCCAGTGCTGTTTTTCTTCTGGTTAAATCTCTCGCTTTTCTTGCAGCCTCTCTCGCGCGCTGCGCCAGAAGGGATTTTTCACAGATTGTCTTGGCAACCGTCGGATTCTGCTCTAAAAAGTAAGTAAGCTGCTCGCTCACAATGGAATCCACCGCACCGCGGGCTTCGCTGTTCCCTAGTTTTTGTTTGGTCTGTCCCTCAAACTGAGGTTCCTCGATTTTTACACTGATAATGGCAGTCAGTCCTTCACGGATATCATCACCCGTCAATGCCGGTTCGCTGTCTTTTAATAATTTATTTGCTCTCGCATAAGCATTAAATGTTTTCGTCAATGCATTACGGAATCCGGCAAGATGTGTACCACCTTCCGGTGTGATAATATTATTGACAAAACTTAACGTCAACTCATTGTAGGAATCATTATGCTGCATGGCAACTTCCACATAGACACCATTTCCACTGCCCTCACAGTAAATGACTTCCGGGTATAAAGCTTCTTTGCTCTTGTTTAAGTAAGTAACAAATTCTTTGATACCGCCGGCATAATGAAAATCATGAGTTCTCGCCGGGTTTTCTCTTAAATCTGTCAGCACGATTCTTAAACCTTTTGTCAAAAAGGCTGTCTCACGCAAACGCTGTTTTAACGTATCATAATCAAAAACGGTCTCTTCAAAAATCGATCCGTCCGGCCAGAAAGTAACCTTTGTTCCGTGCTTGTCCTCGCCGCATTCTCCGATCACTTTCACCGGTTCATCCGGTTTACCGATCTTGTAACTCTGGAAATAAATCTTTCCTTCACGGTAAACCTCAACTTTTAACTTTGTGGAAAGTGCATTTACAACTGACGCACCTACGCCGTGAAGTCCACCAGATACTTTGTAGCCTCCACCGCCAAATTTTCCACCGGCATGAAGTACAGTGTATACGACTTCCAATGCGGATTTTCCAGCTTTGTGATTGATGTCGACCGGAATACCACGTCCATCATCTTCTACGGTAATAGAGTTATCTTCATTTATGGTCACTTCAATATTTTTGCAGTATCCGGCAAGTGCCTCATCTACTGAGTTATCTACAATCTCATATACCAGATGATGTAAGCCCCTGGCTGATGTACTACCGATGTACATACCCGGTCTTTTACGAACAGCCTCAAGTCCTTCCAAAATCTGGATCTGGTCTCCACCATATTCGTTTTCTGTACCCATTTATTCCTCCATTCTGCACATAAAAAAATATGTACAATCCAAGCTGTATCACAGGTTTTCACCCATGAACTCTTATTTTTTTATACTAAACTACAAATGTAATCTAATTATAATTCTTTTCTCTCTTCCACAGTCCCCTGTACAACTTTAAATATCTTATTGATCTGAAATCTGTTTTTTACAAATTCATCCAGCCCTGTACAGGTGATCAGCGTCTGTGTGTCATGAATACTGTTGAGCAGATAATTCTGCCGGTTACTGTCAAGTTCCGACAACACATCATCGAGCAACAAAACCGGTGTATCATGAATGGACCGTTTGACCAGTTCAATCTCTGACAGTTTCAAAGACAGAGCTGAAGTTCTCTGCTGTCCCTGCGAACCGAACTTCCGAATGTCCACCTCACCGATGGAAAAAAGAAGATCATCCCGGTGCGGTCCCACTGATGTCATACACTGCCGCATATCCCTCTCTTTGACTCTGGAAAGTTCATCCTCGAAAAAAATATCTTCAATACTTGGTTCATACTGCAAAAGCAGATTTTCTTTTTCACCGGAAATCCGATAGTGAATATCATGCACGATCTCATTTAGCTCATCAACAAACTGTTTTCTTCGCCGAATGATTTTCCTGCCAGTTTCTACCAGCTGCATATCCCATACCGGAAGTGTATCCTTTAAATCCGGTCTGTAAACCATATCTTTTAATAATTTGTTACGCTGATTCAAAATTTTATTGTAAGTTGTAAGATCTGACAAATATATTTTATCCAACTGGCATAATTCAGAATCCAGAAATCTGCGGCGCTCCGCCGGACCATTTTTGATAATATTCAGATCCTCCGGCGAAAAAAATACCATATTGAGAATTCCAAAAAGCTCGCTGGCTTTTTTGATCGGAACTTTATTGATTGCGATTCCCTTGGAACGATTGTGTTTTAAATGCATATCAATCTGATATTCTTTATCTTTTTTTACAACAACCGTTCTGATATGGGACTCCTGCTCCCCGAAACGGATCATTTCCTTGTCCTTACTACATTTGTGGGACTTAGTTGTTCCACTTAAGTATGCAGCTTCAAGGATATTCGTTTTTCCCTGCGCATTGTCCCCGTAAAAAATATTGGTTCCCTCATCAAATGAAATATTTAAATCTTCATAATTTCGAAAATTCTGCAATTCAATTGACTTTATGATCATTTTACAATCTGAATTGTCTCGCCGTTAAAGGAAACAACATCTCCATTGTATAATTTTTTTCCGCGCTGAAGCTCTGTCTCGCCGTTTAATTTTACCTGTCCATCCTGAATAAAAAACTTTGCATCTACTCCGGATTCTACAAGACCTGCTTTTTTCAAAGCCTGTCCCAGTTTGATAAATTCATCCGTCTCTCTGATATTTACTGTAATCATCTTTCTGCCTTTCTTAGTTAGTGGCTGCGTTAAAGTTTACCGGAAGGATCAGATAAATGAACTTTCCGTCATCATCCTTGATAAAACATGGAGCCTTCGGGTTTACCATATAAAGAGAAACCTCTTCCTCATCGATGACTCTCAATGCATCGATAAAGAATTTTGGATTAAATCCAATGAGGATATCTTTTCCCTCTTTTGTGATATCAATATCTTCATTCATGGAACCAATAAAAGAATTGATCTTTAATTCCATATTTCCATCTGTGATATTCATGATAATTGGTTTTTTGTCACCCTCTTTTACGAGAAGTGTTGCACGGTCGATACAGTCTAATAATTCACGCTTATTAATCTTAACTTTTGTATCATAATCAGAGGAAAGCATCTGTTCAATCTTGAAATACTCCCCTTCGATCAATCTGGATACAACTGTAGTATCATCAAATTCAAATACAATATGATTCTCTGAAAAGAAAATATTGACTTCTTCCTCTGCACTTCCAGGTAAAATCTTACTTACTTCCTGAAGTGTTTTACCAGGAACAACTACTTTCTTATGATCGTAATTATTCTTTAATTCAATATTACGGATGGAAATTCTATGTCCATCCAGAGAAACTACTTTTAACTGATTCTCTTCAATCTCGAAAAGTTCACCCGTCATCAGTTTATTATTATCATTGTCAGCAATTGAGAAAATCGTCTGACGAATGACTTCTTTTAAAGTAAACTGGGAGATTGAAATACATTCATTTCTTTCAATAAATGGAATGTAGGAAAAATCATCGCCTGATTTTCCAACGATGTTAAACTTTGCTTTCTCACAGGTAATGGTAGTTTTAAAATTGGAATCTGTTTCGATCACAACATCACTGTCCGGTAATTTACGGACAATCTCAGAAAAAATCTTAGCATCTAATGCAATGATTCCCCTCTCTGCAATCTCTCCTTCAATCTTAGTTTCAATTCCAAGTTCCATATCGTTTGCTGTTAATTTGATTTCATTAGCAGAAGCATCAATTAAAATACATTCAAGGATTGCCATTGTTGTTCTGGTTGGAACAGCCTTGGACACAATGTTAACTCCATGAAGCAGATTTGATTTAGAACAGATTAATTTCATAATGTTAATAACTCCTTCCTGCTTGGCGAAAGCCAAAATAAATATAATTAATAAAAGATATTAAAAGTAGTCGTATTAGTGTGTGTGAATAAGTGAATAACCCTGCAACCCTTGAAAACATAAGGGCTTGTCCGAAAAATCCGACTGTATAACTATGTGAAAAGCATGAGGATTAACCTTGGATAAAATGTGAATTAAAATTTTAAGCCTCCTCAGAAAAAATTTGAAATTCATCTTGAAAAGTAGGTTATCCAAAACTTTAAACATAAATTAAACACGATTTGAACAGGTTATCCACAAAATTTTGTTAATAACTCGAAAAAAAGTTGATAACTTTAGTTTGGATTGATTTTTTTCTTGATAGTTTCAATTAAATTGCGTGTCTGTTCGTTGGAATCGTACTCATCCGCAATTTTTTTGATGCCGTGGATAATGGTCGAGTGATCTCTTCCGCCCAGTAAGGAACCGATGGAATCCAGTGGAATATCCGTCATGGTTTTACAGAGGTACATGGCAATCTGTCTTGGTCTTGCAATCTCATTACTTCTGTTTTTTGAGATCATCTGATCCAGTGAAATCTGGAAATGTTCCGAAACAACTTCAATGATAAGCTGAGGAGTGATTTCTCTTGGCTTGTCCGGTGTGATAATATTCTGAAGTTCTTTCTTGGCAATCTCCATGGTGATCTCTGTTTTTTCCAGATTCGAGTAAGCGAGGAGTTTGTTCAAAGCTCCCTCTAATTCACGGATGTTGGATTTAATATTATTTGCGATGTAATTTAAAATGTCATCGCTTAAGGACATATCATCAGATTCCACTTTCCGGCGAAGGATTGCCATTCGCGTCTCGTAATCAGGAGCTCCGATGTCTGCCATAAGTCCCCATTCGAAACGGGAACGGATTCGTTCTTCTAACGTTTCCATATCCTTTGGCGGTTTATCCGATGTTAAAATGATCTGTTTGCCTGCGGAGTGGAGAGCGTTGAACGTGTGGAAAAATTCTTCCTGTGTACTTTCTTTTCCTATAATAAACTGAACGTCGTCGATCATGAGAACGTCGATGGTTCTGTATTTTTCACGGAATTTATTCATCGCAGAGGCGTTACCACTACGGATAGATTCGATAACTTCGTTGGTAAATTCCTCGGAAGTAACATACAAAACTTTTGCTTCCGGATTTCTTTCCAGGATGAAATGTCCAATGGAATGCATCAAGTGGGTTTTTCCAAGTCCGGGTCCACCATAAATATAAAGAGGGTTGTAAGCTTCTCCCGGAGATTCCGCTACTGCCAGGGAGGCAGACTGTGCAAAACGGTTATTGCTGCCGACAACGAAAGTATCAAATGTGTAATTTGGATTTAAGTTGGAACGTTTGGAAGCTTCAGGTTCAGGTGTTTTCTTTCCTTTATTATTGGAAGGTCTGATATTCTTGGTCTGTTCCGGTAAAATAAACTGAATCTCATATTCGGTTCCGATAATTTCAGCAATTGCTACTTTTAAAGGAAGATAATATTTTTTTGATATATAACTTAAAGTCATCTGTTCAGATGGAACAAGGATATAGAGGGTATTTCCCTCAACACCAAAAACTTCCAGAGGTTTGATCCAGGTATCAAAAGAAATGTCGCTGACATCATGCTCTGTTTTTACTGTCTGTAAAATTTCATCCCATTTTTCCAAAATCTTGTCCATTTTCTAACTCCGTTTTCTGATAGCACTAAAATATAGCAGTTAATCTTAACTGCTTAAAAAATCTAAAAAATTCTATATAATGCTATCCTACACTATTTTTGCGGAATTATCAACGTTTAATTGTGGAAGGACTGGGGATAGGGCGTTGATAAAAAAAGTGGCTATATGGGCGTTTTAACGCTTAATGTGAATATAATAGAAGTTATTGTTAATAATGGAAAATAGTTATAGACCGGGAAAATTAAGGCTTGTACACATTTATGCACAAGTTATGATGACATTATCAAGGATTTGTCCACAAGTTATCCACAAATTGAGGATAACTTATGTAAACGCCATAAATACTGGTTTTTCTGTGGAAAAATTTTAGATATTCTATGTGTATAACATTATACCATATATAGATAAAATGTATTTCTTCCTTATATATATAGTGGTAAAAAAACAAAAATGACAGAAAGTGGAAAACTAAATATTGGCAAAAGCCTTATTTTATGAGATTTTGCTTGACTTTGTCCGATTATTTTGATATAAATAAAAATGATGTTTTGTCGCTATTGAAGTAGACTTATCATAACATTGAGTAAAATAAATGTTTGAATTGTAGAGGAGGTGTATGTGACATGAAGATGACATTCCAACCTAAAAAGAGACAGAGAGCGAAAGTTCACGGATTCAGAAGCAGAATGAGTACTGCAGGCGGAAGAAAAGTATTGGCTGCAAGAAGATTAAAAGGTAGAAAAAAATTATCAGCATAGGCCACATATTTGTGGTCTTTTCTTCTTTTATGATCAATTTTTGGCAAAGGAATATTAGATGAAATATTCAGAATCATTAAAGAAAAACAGAGATTTTCAGAACGTATATAAAAAAGGAAAGTCTTATGCAAACCGTTATCTGGTGATGTACGTTCTGAAAAATGATACAGAAAGAAACCGGTTAGGTATATCGGTGAGTAAAAAAGTAGGGAATAGCGTTATAAGACATCATGTAACCCGATTGATCAGAGAAAGTTACCGGCTACAGGAAGACATGTTTAATAGTGGTTTAGACATTGTAGTCATCGCAAGAAATACAGCAAAAGATATTTCATATCATGAAGTGGAAAGTGCTTTGTTACATCTTGGAGGTCTTCATAAAATTTTGAAGTAAAGATTTTAGAAAAGAAGATGGAATCATTTTGAAAAAAATATTGATTGCTTTGATTAAATTTTATAGAAAGTATATTTCTCCGATGAAAACAACAAAATGTCCATACTACCCGACCTGTTCCACCTACGGGTTAGAGGCTGTCGAAAAGTATGGAGCTGTCAAAGGTGGGGCGTTAGCGCTTTGGAGAATTATAAGATGTAATCCTTTTTCAAAAGGCGGATATGATCCCGTTCCATAATTGGAGGTATTTTCAGTGTCAGAGATGTTATTAACAGCATACAATGGTGCCATTCTTGGACCAATTGCAAAATTACTTGGCTGGATAATGAATGGCATGTATATTTTAATGGAAAAAGTTGGAATTACCAACGTTGGACTTTCTATTATTTTATTCACCATTGTTATTTATGCTTTAATGTTCCCATTGACTTATAAACAGCAGAAGTTTTCGAAGTTATCCCAGAAGATGAACCCGGAGCTTCAGGCGGTCCAGAAAAAGTATAAGGATAAAAAAGATACCGTATCCATGCAGAATATGCAGACTGAGACACAGCAGATCTATGAGAAGTATGGTGTTTCACCGACAGGCAGCTGTGTGCAGATGTTAATCCAGATGCCTTTATTGTTAGCTTTGTACCGTGTGTTTATGAATGTTCCTGCCTATATCAGCAGTGTGAAGGATGTTTATCTTGATCTGGTTGATAAGATCATGGCAACAAGCGGCTATCAGGATATTATGACAAACCTGATGAGCACATTAAAATTGAACACAGTACAGGTTGATTTTACGGCAACAGATACAACAACCTTACAGAATTATGTAGTAGATGTTTTATCAAAAATGAGTTCTACCGGATGGGATTCCTTAAGAGAGTCATTCCCGGCGCTCACAGATTCCATTGATTCTACATATGGTGTAGTTTCTCATGTAAACAACTTTATAGGATTAAATATTTCAGATACTCCATTTCAGATCATCAAAGCTGCATTTGCAGGTGGAAGTATTCTGATGGCAGTTCTTGCATTGCTGATTCCTGTGATTTCTTATTTGACACAGGTTTTAAATATCAAGTTAATGCCAACGGCTGCAACAGCAGGTGGAGATAATGACCAGATGGCTCAGCAGATGAAGATGATGAACCGTACCATGCCATTATTCTCACTGGTAATGTGTTTTACTGTTCCGGTCGGTCTCGGTATCTACTGGATTGCAAGTGCGGTTGTAAGAAGTATCCAGCAGTTCTTCTTAAATAAACATTTTGATAAGATCGATCTGGACGATATTATTGCAAAGAATCAGGAAAAAGCAAAGAAAAAACGTGAAAAAATGGGAATCTCCGAAAACCAGATTTCCAATGCTGCACGTATGAACACAAGACAGGTTACAGCAAGTTCCAAGAGTTCCGTTAAGACAACGGCAGAGAAAGAACTTGAACTTGAGAAGGCAAATGCATTGAAAGCGAATGCAAAACCTGAAAGTATGGCTGCAAAAGCAAACCTGGTCCGTGAATTTAACGAGAGAAATAATAAGAAAAACTAACAGATTATTTTTCAAAAACGTGTTGGTAAGATAACGTATATGTGGAGGTTATTGTTATGGAGTATATTGAAGTATCAGCAAGAACAGTCGATGATGCTATCACAGAAGCTCTTGTAAAACTTGGAGCTACCAGTGATCAGATTGAATATGAAGTAATCGAAAAAGGAAGCACAGGATTTTTAGGAATCGCAAGAAAAGATGCTGTGATCAAAGTTCGTAAGAAATATTCTGTAGAAGGTGATATCACAGAATTTTTACAGAAAATCTTTGCTGCTATGGATCTTAAAGTTGAGATCATTATTGAAAAAGCAGAAGATGGTAATACTTACAACGTAGAACTGAAAGGAGATGACATGGGTATCCTCATTGGTAAAAGAGGACAGACTCTCGACTCCCTGCAGTATCTTGCAAACCTTGCAGTGAATAAAAATTCTGAGGAATACATTAAAGTTAAGATTGATACAGAAGATTACCGCAAGAGAAGAAAAGAGACATTGGAGAATCTTGCAAAGAACATTGCATACAAAGTAAAGAGAACAAAACGTCCTGTTTCTTTAGAACCAATGAATCCTTTTGAGAGAAGAGTTATCCATTCTGCATTGCAGAATGATAAGTTTGTAACAACACACAGCGAAGGCGAAGAGCCATACAGACATGTGGTTGTTACTTTAAAAAGAGATAGAGAAAGATAAATTCAAGTATAGAATTTAAAAGACCAGAAGCTGCACGTTACAAAGCTTTATGAAAATGCCGGAAATGATATGGCAGGTTCTTATGAAGTTTTGCGGCGTGCAGTTTTGTACATGGAAAGGATATCACTATGGGAACGGATACCATTGCTGCAATTGCAACTGCAATGACAAGTTCAGGAATCGGAATCGTAAGAATCAGCGGAGACGAGGCAGTTTCTATCACAGACCATATTTTTGAAATGAAGAATCAGAAAAAGTTAGAAGATATGCCAACGCATACAATTCACTATGGTCATATTCATGATGGAGATGAAGTGATCGATGAAGTTATGGTTGTTCTGATGAGAGGACCGAAAAGTTATACCAGGGAAGATACGGTTGAGATAGACTGTCATGGCGGCGTTTATGTCATGAAGAGAATTTTAGAAACCGTTATCAAATATGGGGCGCGTCCTGCAGAGCCGGGTGAATTTACAAAACGTGCATTTTTAAATGGAAGAATTGATCTCTCACAGGCAGAATCCGTTATTGATGTTATCAATTCCAAGAATGAATTTGCATTAAAAAGTTCGTTGAGCCAGCTTTCCGGTTCTGTTTCAGAAAAAATTAAAGAAATCCGCGGAACTGTTTTACATGAGATTGCATTTATCGAAAGTGCATTAGATGATCCGGAGCACATAAGTCTGGATGGATATCCGGAAAAACTATCCGGTATAGTATCGGATGTGATAAAAAAAATTGATAAACTGCTTGCAAACAGCGATAATGGAAAAATGTTAAAAGAAGGTATTTCAACTGTTATTGTCGGAAAGCCGAATGCCGGAAAATCTTCTCTTTTAAATTCTCTGGTTGGAGAAGAGAAGGCAATCGTTACAGATATTGCGGGAACAACACGGGATGTTCTGGAAGAACAGATTAATTTAAACGGTATTATATTGAACATTATTGATACAGCCGGAATCCGTGACACGGAAGATGTCGTGGAAAAAATTGGTGTGGAACGTGCAAAGAAATATTTGAATAATGCCGATCTTGTTATTTACGTAGTTGACACATCCACAGCGTTAGATGAAAATGATCATGAGATCATGGAATTGTTGAAAGACAGACATGCAATCGTTTTGTTAAATAAATCTGATTTAAGTCCGGTCACAACTGTGGAAGATATAAAAAAACATCTGGATAAAAAAATGATCTCAATTTCGGCAAAAGAGCAGACCGGAATGGATGATCTTGAAGAAACGATCAAAGAAATGTTTTTCTCCGGGGAAGTTACATTTAATGATGAAGTTTATATTACGAATATCAGACATAAAACATCTTTACAGGAAGCTTTGCGAAGTTTACATTTAGTATTGCAGAGTATTGCAGATGACATGCCGGAAGATTTTTATTCCATTGATCTGATGAATGCTTACGAGGAGCTAGGAAATATTATCGGAGAATCTGTGGAAGATGATCTGGTAAATGAAATCTTCAGCAAATTCTGTATGGGTAAATAAAAAATAATTTGCAGATTGTAATGTGAAAGAGAATCATTCAAAATCTTATATGAGTTGAGGACAGAGAAATGGAAGAGAAGAAGATTCCGTATGTAGAGGAAGAATATGATGTGGTTGTAGTCGGAGCCGGACATGCCGGATGCGAGGCAGCATTGGCGTGTGCAAGACTCGGACTGGAAACAATTATTTTTACCGTGAGTGTAGACAGTATAGCGATGATGCCGTGTAATCCGAATATTGGAGGAAGTTCCAAAGGACATCTGGTTCGTGAGATCGATGCGCTCGGTGGTGAGATGGGAAAAAATATCGATAAGACATTTATCCAGTCCAAGATGTTAAATAAATCCAAAGGTCCGGCCGTTCATTCACTGCGTGCGCAGGCAGATAAAATGAATTATAGCATGGAGATGCGGAAGACGCTTCAGAATACTGATCATCTTACCATCCGTCAGGCAGAAGTTTCTGAAATTATCACGGAAACAGCAGCGCTGGAAAATGGAAAAGAGATTCAGAAAATGACAGGCGTGAAAACGTTTTCAGGTGCGGTTTATCATTGTAAATCAGTCGTATTGTGCACGGGAACTTATCTTCGCGCAAGATGTCTGACCGGTGAGATGATCACATACACCGGACCAAACGGTCTGCAGGCAGCCAACCATCTGACAGATTCCCTGAAAGCGCATGGAATTGAAATGTTCCGTTTTAAGACAGGAACACCTGCACGAATTGACAAAAGGTCTGTTGATTTTTCAAAAATGCAGGAGCAAAAGGGGGATGAGAGAGTTGTACCTTTTTCCTTTACAACTAATTCTGAAGATGTGCAGATCGATCAGGTTTCCTGCTGGCTGACTTATACAAATGAGAAAACACATGAGATCATCCGGAATAACTTAGACCGTTCTCCGATTTATGCAGGAATTATTGAAGGTACAGGACCGAGATACTGTCCTTCCATTGAAGATAAGGTTGTAAAATTTGCGGATAAGGACAGACATCAGATTTTTATTGAACCGGAAGGAATAAATACGAATGAGATGTATGTTGGTGGAATGTCTTCCTCTTTACCGGAAGATGTTCAGCATGAAATGTACCGCACCTTGCCGGGACTTGAACACGTGAAAATTGTACGTAATGCTTATGCGATTGAGTATGATTGTATCAATCCAAATCAGTTGTATGCTACTCTGGAATTTAAAAATATCAAAGGACTCTTTTCCGGTGGTCAGTTTAATGGAAGCAGTGGTTATGAGGAGGCTGCCTGTCAGGGGTTAGTTGCCGGAATCAATGCATCCATGAGCATTCTCGGAAAAGAGCCGCTGATATTAGATCGCTCTGAGGCTTATATAGGAGTTTTAATTGATGATCTTGTGACAAAAGAAAATCATGAGCCATATCGCATGATGACTTCCCGTGCGGAATACCGTTTGCTGCTCCGTCAGGATAATGCTGATCTGCGTTTATCAAAAAAAGGATATGAGATTGGTTTAATTTCACAGGAGCGTTATGACTGGATCTGTCAGAAGGAAGTATTGATCCAGAAAGAGATTGAACGTGTTGCCGGAGTCAAGATCGGTGCTAATAAAGAGGTTCAGGCTCTTTTGGAAAGTTACGGAAGTATTCCGTTAAATACCGGAACAACTTTAACAGAACTGATCCGAAGACCTGAACTTGATTATGAGAAATTAGCTCCGATTGATAAGGAAAGACCTGAGCTGCCTTATGATGTAGTTGAACAGGTTAATATCAATATCAAGTATGATGGTTATATCGTGCGTCAGATTAAACAGGTAGAGCATTATAAAAAACTGGAAAATAAAAAAATAGCAGAAGATTTTGATTATGATGAAGTACCAAGCCTCCGTATTGAAGCCAGACAGAAGTTGAAACTTTACAGACCGTTATCAATTGGCCAGGCATCGAGAATTTCAGGAGTCTCCCCGGCAGACATTTCGGTGCTTTTGGTTTATATGGAGCAGATGAAATATCATAAAGGAAATATAAAATGACATATAATTTAGAAAAATTTTTAAAAGGTCTGGAAGAACTTCAGATTGAATTAAGCGATAATCAGATACAGCAGTTTATCAGATATTATGAGATGCTGGTGGAAAAAAATAAAGTTATGAATCTGACTGCAATCACAGAATTTGATGAAGTCATTGAAAAACATTTTCTGGACAGTCTCTCCCTGATCAAAGTGTATGATCTCCAAAAAGAAGTTTCAGTGATGGACATGGGAACCGGCGCTGGATTTCCAGGGATTCCTTTGAAAATTGCATTTCCAGATCTGAGGATGACACTTGCTGATTCTCTGAATAAAAGAATCTTATTTTTACAGGAAGTGATAGAGGAACTTGGATTAAAAGGGATCGAAGCACTTCATGCGAGAGCGGAGGAGCTTGGAAAAAATAAGGAATACCGTGAAAAGTTTGATCTGGTTGTCTCAAGGGCAGTTGCAAACCTTTCTTCTCTAGAAGAGTATTGTATTCCATTTGTAAAACCAGGTGGAACCTTTATTTCTTACAAATCCGGTGAAATTGAAGAGGAAGTTGCTAATGCAAAAAATGCAACATTTTTGCTTGGAGGAAAAATAAAAGAAGTCTATAAATTTGATCTGTATGAGCAGAAAAGATCGTTTGTCGTGATCGATAAGGTGAAGGGAACACCGAAAACTTATCCGAGAAAAGCGGGAACACCGACAAAGACACCGTTGTAAAAATAATAGTTACTGAGTGATGTAATAATTGGGTGATAAAATAAATCACCATATACACAAACTCCTGTCTTTTTTATGATGCAATAACATGCTTAAATGTAAAAAATTTTTACATTCTATTATAAAACGTGTTTTTAATGCATCATTTGGAGGACAGGAGTTTTTTCTTTTTATTATTAAATTCTAAAATAATCCTACTTTAAAAACATATCAATTGCTTCCACAACTTTATCGGCAATCTCTAACTGTGGATATTTTTTACAGTTGGATAAGTATACGATTTCATTTCTGGAGTTTGTCTTTTTATAAGAATCCGCAATTGCGATTGCATCTTTCATGTTTCGACTCTCAATCACATAAATTGGAGTTTCTAATTTTTTCAGCGCATGTTCAATACTATTCTTTGTGTAATTTGCTTCCATGCTTGCCATTAAATATTTACCATGACTGAAATTCATGTGGGCTGCTTCGTAGTATGCGTCAATTAATTTGGAAGAAACCAACTGTGGTCTCGCATAATATTCCTCGCGGAAATCTTTGGTGATGTAAGTATTGCTAACTTTGATGTTGTAAAGGAATGTTCCAATCACAGGGAGTTCCAATAATGTTTTTTTCACAGATGCATATTTATCGGTTGTAATATGAAGATCTTTCAAAGAGGTCGGATTGATTGCAATAATAGAGTTTGCCAGATCCTTATTCATATTGCAAGCTAACGTTACAAATGAGATTGATTCATTCGATGCAATAATATCTGTTTTTTCTCCAATTACATTTTGGATAAAATCCGTCACAAGCTGAACATATAAATAATTGGTGTAAGTTAAGTACGGTTTTGCAGAGCGTCCACATCCAAGTAAGTCCAGTGTGTAGACAGTATGTTTCTTTTCCAGTTTCCGAATCACTTTGCACCATTCATAAGAAGAGCTGACCGGATTCAGATCGTGAATCAGCAATAACGGACTGCCTGATCCGCGTTTCGTATAATAAATCTGTCCGTTTTTCCAATCGTAAAAATTGCCGTTCTCTGCTTTCAAAATATTCTTGATATCGGCTGTCATATTAATAAATCTGTTAACAAAATGGATTGTTCCAGCGGCAAGAGCTGTCAACAGAAAAAAATGTTTGATATTCTTTTTCATAGAAACCTCCTCATTTATTTTATGATCATTAAAAATTGTATTTGATATAATTGAAAAATCGTTTCACCATTTCATAATCATAAATCTTTATTTAATAATATTATATCCGCTTTTTATAACATATACAAATTAATTTTTGAAAAATCATTCATTTCTTTTACATATTTTGAAAATTTTAGTTTAATTAGAAAAAATAAGAAAACTATAAACGTAGTACAATTGTTTTTAAAATAATGATATGGTATAATGTGCGTATGCAATGAGCTGTGCCAATCGAGAATATGCAGACCGGACATGCTTGCATGGTGGGGTCTGCATATATCGAGAGTGATAGGGCGAATGCCCGTCAGCCAGGATAGCAGCTTTATTAATGATTACTTAAAAGTAAAGGAACAAGTGATTATGGTTATAGAATATTTACAGCAAATAAAAGATTCTTATTTCGAACAGAAACATGCATTAGAAAAACGGTTAAATTTATTAGAAATTCAATTAAAAGAAAATACTGGAATGATAAAAATGTTGGAGGAAACAAATGATTCGTGCTATGAACTATTTACACCTAGAAATGTTAATTCAAAGAATAAAGCTAAAATTAATGAACTGATGGAAGAACAGAAAAGTATCAATGAGTCTATAGATAATTTGAAAAATTCTATCAAAGAATATTCTAGTAAGATCGAACAATTAGATCAGATAGTGGAAGAAGAAAATCGAGAAATTGAAATTGTTCAAGAATATACGGAGGCAATGACACTACAGAATATAGTAAGTGAAGATGAAAAGATAGAATCATCGGAAGATAATTTACTTGATGGTATGAAAAATATTTTGAACCGGGTGGAGTTATGCAGCCGGTTGATTGATATTGATCCAGTTCGATGCAGATTGGAATTAAGTTCTATTATGAAAATTCTTACTGATCTGATTGAAGAAAAAGATGAATCGGATTTTTGAAATATATTTTCTAAAAGAGACACTTTTCCAAATTAGAATAAATTCATAAATCTATTAGGTAGATAAATTATATATAAAGGAAAAACACATATGAGTAACAAAATATATAAGAGTAAGATGAAAGACGAAAATAGATTACTTGGAAAATTTGTGAATATATCATTAATCGCATTATCAATTATCTTTGTATTATTATTTTTGAAAATAATAGTGACAGAAATATCATTTCATAAAATGATCGATGGAATGGTTGAGGGGATTGATTATTACATTGAAGATATAATAATAACAAATAAAGAAACAGTAGAGGACTATTATGGTTCGGAATCAGGAACAACGAATTATTTCTTTTACTATGGACATGATACTGATAAGCGAATGCAAGTAAATAAAAAGGTGTATTCTCAATACAATGTAGGAGATATGTTTCAAGCTTATACAAAAGATCATTATTATTATGGAGCAACAATTAATTCAGTTTTGCCAAAAACTCGGTATAAAAACAATGAATTAAGTAAAGCCGGTATCGTAACAATCGGTTGCCTAATACTATTGCTGCTTATATATAAATGGATTGATAATTTAGGAAAAAAGACAAACAATAAATAGCCAAGACTGTAAAATGTTTCACGTGAAACATTTTACGGTCTATTTTATATTTTAACAATATTTAGTGGATTATTATAATATGAAATACTATAGTTTGAAGTGACACAATAGAAATATTAATGTTTCACGTGAAACATTTTGAAATAATTAATCATAGCATTTGAAATATAGAAGTGTTATAATATACAACGTAGAAAAAAATAACGAAAATATTTGTTTATAAAATAGTAAATTATCCGGCTATTATGAAATAAAAATTGATCATATCATGAAGCACAAATCTATGATCATTATCTATACCCGCTTCGCCCGGTAGATTATATCATACACAAAAAAGTATGTGATTCACAGAGCAGTCTTTATTTATATTATAATAAGGAAAAATAATAGCTAATAACAGAACTATGGGAAAGGAAAATATAATGGGTAGAATTATAGCAGTAGCAAACCAAAAGGGTGGTGTTGGTAAGACAACAACAGCAATTAATCTGGCTGCATGTCTTGCGGAAGCAGGAAAAAAAGTATTAACAATTGACCTTGATCCACAGGGAAATATGACAAGTGGACTTGGAGTAGATAAAAACGAAGTGGAAAATACCGTTTATGAGTTAATGCTTGATGAATGTTCCATTAAAGAAAGTATGACGGATACAGTTATAGACGGGATGAAAATAATTCCATCAAATGTGAATCTTGCAGGAGCTGAAATCGAATTATTAGGTATTCCAGAAAAGGAATACATATTAAGAAATGCTGTTGATTATATCAAAGAAGATTATGACTTTATAGTAATTGATTGTCCGCCATCTTTAAATATGCTAACCATTAACGCAATGACAACTGCAAACTCTGTCCTGGTTCCAATTCAATGTGAATATTATGCGCTGGAAGGATTGAGCCAGTTAATACATACCATTGATCTTGTACAACAAAGATTAAATCCAAATCTTTTGATTGAAGGAGTTGTCTTTACAATGTATGATGTGCGTACAAATCTTTCCAATCAGGTAGTTGAAAATGTAAGAAATAATTTAGACGCAAAAATATATGATACACTGATACCAAGAAATATTCGTCTGGCAGAGGCACCATCTTATGGACTGCCAATTAATTTATATGATTCTAAATCTGCCGGAGCAGAAAGTTACCGTTTACTTGCAAAAGAAGTAATAGATAGAAAGGATATTTAAAACATGGCAACCGCAAAGAAAAATGGATTAGGCAAGGGACTTGATTCACTTATTACTAATAAAGTAAATACTACAAAAACAACAGCAACAGCAAAACCAGCTACTAAAAAAGATGAAAAAGTAGTGGAAGGTGTACTTGTTAATATCAATAAAGTAGAGCCAAACAGAGAACAGCCAAGAAAAAATTTTGATGAGGATGCACTTTTGGAATTAGCAGAGTCTATCAAACAGTTTGGAGTTTTACAACCATTACTTGTACAACAGAAAGATGATTACTATGAAATCATTGCCGGTGAAAGAAGATGGAGAGCTGCCAAGCTTGCTAATTTAAAAGAAGTTCCTGTTATTATCAAAAAGTTGACAGAACAGGAAGTTGTAGAAATTTCACTTATTGAAAATATCCAGCGTGAAAATTTAAATCCAATTGAAGAAGCAATTGCATATAAAAGACTTTTAACAGAATTCAATTTAAAACAGGATGAAGTTGCGGAACGTGTATCTAAGAGCAGAACAGCAGTAACAAACTCCATGCGTTTATTGAAATTAAATGAAAAAGTTCAACAGATGGTCATTGATGATATGATTTCTACCGGTCATGCAAGAGCATTACTTGGTATTGATGATCTGGAAAAACAGTACACAATTGCCCAGCAGATATTTGATGAAAAATTAAGTGTACGGGAGACAGAAAAATTAGTCAAAAAAATCCAGCAGGAAAAAAATCAGAAAGATACAGAAAAAAATAAAAAAGTAGATCCAAAATTAGAAGCAATCTGTCATGACCTGGAAGAGAAGATGAAAGGAATTTTAGGAACAAAGGTTGCTATTAATCAGAAGGATAACAAAAAAGGAAAAATTGAAATTGAATATTATTCTATGGATGAACTGGATCGCATTATGGATTTGTTCAGAACTATAGAAAAATAATAGAGTATTTTTCTAATAATCGATTCAATAAAAATAAGTTCGTTATATAAAATAGCAGAAGGAGAAAAAATGATTTCACAGTATTTAGGATTTGATTCAGATTATATTATCATTGGACTGGCAGCACTTGTTTTCATACTTATTATTTTAATGATTATAAACGTAGTTCAAATGAGTAAATTAAAAAAGAGTTATAAGATTTTTATGAAAGGAAAAAATGCAAAAAATTTAGAGGATACACTGATTAAAAGGTTAAATCAGGTGGATGATCTGATCAATGCAAATTCCGCAAACGAAAAAAATATAAAAACCTTATTCCAAAATATGCAGAGAACATATCAGAAAATGGGACTTGTAAAATATGATGCATTTAATGAGATGGGTGGCAAGCTGAGTTTTTCTCTGGCAATGCTTGATGTAAAAAATAATGGATTTATCATTAATGCGATGCACACAAGAGAGGGCTGTTATACTTATATTAAAGAAATCATTGATGGAAATTCAGTGATTGTTTTATCTGGTGAAGAACAGGAAGCATTAAACAACGCAATGGGGGAAAATAACATTGCAAAATAGAAAGACATATTATATAATAAAGTCCGTCTTGTAAATAGTAAAATTGGTTTACATAATTTTAAAAAATCGGAAAGGAGGATAGTAGTATGCACAAATTTTTAAGAGCAGTCGGTTTTTCAAAAATCACAAAAGAAGAGCTGAATGATATTTTTCAAAAAATAATAGAGAGACCAATGCTGCAGAAAGTGGCAGAGGATTCCGAAGGTAATGAGTTTGCAGAACTCTCTATCGAGTTTGGAGATTTCTTTGGACTGTCTTTGAGAGGAACATTTAATGAGAATGATTCTTTTGAGATGAGCTACTACTATCCTTATTTTTGTGGTAATAAAATTTCAACGACGGAACAGATTGATATTGAAAAACATGCGGAAAAAGAGTCTTATGCAGGAATCTGTGATGAGGTAAGACTTGGCGTTACATTGATTTTTTATTTGCAGAATGTGGCGGATTATCTGGCTGTGAAAAATAATAAATTTTACATGAGTCAGGCAAATGGAACAGTGCTTGCTGCGCTTTCCACAGAAGGAAAAATTTTACTTCCAATTAACAAAGATGAACATAAGCAGAAGTTGACAGAACAGACTATGAATGAAAGAAATGGATTGATCGCTGCAGCCAGAAAGGGAGATGAAGATGCTATCGAGAATCTGACTTTGGAAGATATCGACACTTATTCCCTTCTTTCAAGACGTGTACAGCATGAAGACATTTTGAGTATTGTGGATTCTTACTTTATGCCTTATGGAATTGAAAGTGATCAGTATTCCATTCTTGGTGAAATCATGGATTGCAGGCTATTGCAAAATTCGTATACAGAAGAAAATGTTTATGCGATAGATATCAAATGTAATGATGTAGAATTTCCAATCTGCATCAATCAGAAAGATCTGATCGGTGAACCAGCAGTTGGAAGAAGGTTCAAAGGAAACATCTGGTTACAGGGAAGTATTAATTACAGAGATTAGTGATTCTTACAAAATCACTAATCTGATGAAAGAAAAAGATTGAACTTCTCTGATAGTTGGAATATAATAAACAAGTATCTGTTCTCATAGTTAAATGGATATAACAAGTGCCTCCTAAGCACTAGTTGTGGGTTCGATTCCCGCTGGGAACACTTCAGAATTTTAAAAGAGTCCGTTCAGATTAGATAAATCAATCTATTCTGGACGGGCTTTTTACGTGAATTGAAGAAATGTGATAAGGAGAACCTCTTCGCAGAGATTCTCCTTGATTTTAAACGGCAGGTTTTGTAGGTCTTACTGTAAGCTGTAAACCGAGATGCTGAAAAATATTAAGCAGTGTTCCGAGATTCGGGGTTGTTTTGCAGGATTCGATCCGTGCTACGGATGATTGTGGAATACCACACATAGCAGCAAGCTCTCTCTGGCTAAGTCCAAGAGAAGTACGCTGTTCCACCATGGCACTTACGATGGAGGAAATATTTTCAACTTCATCGATGTCTTTTCCAATTTCAGGATCAACGGTTCTTACATGTTCCTTATAGTCATTCCAGGTTTTCATAATCATTCAGCCTCCTTTCGGGTAAGGTAATCATCACGTTCAGCCTTTGCCCGTTCAATTTCGCGCTTGGGAGTTTTTGAGTTTTCTTGCGGAATTGATGCAAAAGCACAAAGGTATCATTTTTGAAATAAAAATATAAAACACGGTTATTGCCTGGGCGAAGCTCCCAGATATCATCATCAAGGTGTTTTGTGATATTTTCATTAAGCCGTGTACCATTATCTTCGAGGAGCTGGATGTACAAACTTATCTGCTTGTATTGAATACGGGCATCTTTTTTTGTAGCTGCTTTGACTCGAAGAGATTCAAGAAATTCCCAAAGCTCTGATCTGCCATTGGAATCTTTGTAAAATTCAATGTTGTACATTAGTATATGTTCTCCAAGTGGAAATATTTATTCTATATACATGATAGCATTTATGCTATCAAAAAGCAAATAAAAAATGAAAGAAGGAAACAAAATTTGAGTGAAAAAAATATAAAATTAGTAATTGCCGAGAAAACTTCGGTGGCGCAGTCCATCGCAAAGGTAATCGGTGCAGATAAGAGAGAGGACGGATACCTGGAGGGCAAGAGATTGTGTTTAAAGATGGAAAACTTGTCTGAGACGCAGCGAAGTAAATAAAATGAATAATATAGGAAGTCAGTAGTGCGTGA
>ERZ791743.542-NODE-542-length-33677-cov-11.266224_pt1 | contig 33677 bp, 42 predicted proteins | sample MGYA00509952_ERZ791743 | MGnify/ENA primary metagenome ERZ791743 (study PRJEB30046, sample SAMN00792040) | human gut metagenome | study: EMG produced TPA metagenomics assembly of the A metagenome-wide association study of gut microbiota in type 2...
AAATTTTATTAAAAAATCTTCAAAATAAAATAGAGAATATAGATAAAGATAAAGTTTTGATAGAAGAAATTCAAAAGAAAATAAGTAATTTAGAAGAGGATATAAAAAAAATAAATATAAAAATATTGAATTTAGAAGATAGAACATTATTTTTAGAAAAAGAAAGTATAGAAAATAAAAGACTTGAGTTAAAGAAAGAAATATTGGAGTTAAACGAAGAAATAAAAGAATTGAAAATGACAAAATAAACAAAAACCCTCAAAATATATAAGAGGGTTTTTTATTATTACCTAATTTATAAATATTTCTCCACAATCGTTACACTTTTGAAGAAAATAGAAAAAATGGTTTAAGTGATGTAATTGAGAAAAATTACTCAAATGATGATTTTGATGTAATTTATACTTATGAAAATGGAAAACTCTTGGATATTAAAAAGGAAAAAAATAAAATTTGACAAACAAAAAAATATAGTGTATATTTGTTTTATAAATTAAATGTAAATCAGAGACTCATGAAGTCCAGAAAGCAATCGCGAGGTTGTTCTCTGGACTTTTTTTGTTTTTTTGCAAGTTTTTTTGGTGAAATGATAATTGTTTCGGGTAAGGGGGGTGGCTTACTTGCAGAAAAAAGAGGAAGGAGGCAGGATGGTTGATAGATAAATCTAGGTTAAATCGAATAGGGATAGACAGAATTGTTATAAATAATTTTACTATTACTAATTTCGATAAACTAGAAAAAAAAGAAGTGACTACAAATTTTGAGTATATTGAAAAAATTGAACATAAGAATAGACTATTTAATCTAAATTATTCTATTAACTTGAAAGCAAATGGGGAAATATATACAGTGTCAAGTTTGGAGCTTAATCCTAATAGAAATAGAGATGGACATAATATATATAATTCTTCTGTTAAGGAACTTTTAGAAAGTCTTGAAGAAATAAGAGACACATTAAATAGTTATGGAATATCAATAGATTTTTCAAAAGCAAAGGTAAAAGAAATAGAGATAAATACAACATTTGAACAGGAATTTTCTGAACTTGAAGAAGTTTTATTGTTAGTTGGGAGGGCAAACTATCAAAAAGCAATAGGGATGTATAGCTTTTTTGCAGAAGATATTCCAGCAAAAATAAAAAAAGAACGCTCTTTATATATAAATTCAAAAATGCAAGATTTTAGAAAAGATGTTTTTGGGAAGGTAATAAAATTTTATGATAAAACATTTGAATTGCTAACCAGTAAAGAACTTAGTATAGACATTCCATTAACTAGAATAGAGGTTGTCTATGGCAGAGATTATTATAGAAATGCTATGGATAGAGAGAAACTTACTAATAGCCTTTATGATTTGCTTACTAATGGAGATATATTAAAAAAGATATTTATAGAGAGTTTGGAGCAAGAATTAATCATCAAGGTTGAAAAGTATCTGGAAACTTTAAAGAAAAACCTTTCATATGACTTTATGAATTTTAGAAGAAATGAAAGAGTAAAAAGACTGGAGAGAAAAAGATACAAGGAAAAAGGAAAAGAAATACCAGAACATTTGAGAGAAGAAAGAGGAGTATTTGAGTACTTAGACCGCAATAGCTGGATATTTGATTATAAGTTCCTACTTGAAATAGTAGAAAAAAATATAAGTAGTAAGCACCGCAAAGACTATCAAGGACAAGTTTTAAAAAAATATTTGAATAAAAATAATTTAACTATCTATGAGAAGCTTTTAAAGTCAGCTTTTCTAAGATAATTTTTTTACCAGCTAAGCAGAAATAGTCGGGCAGATAAAAAGTGAAAATAACTCAGAATTTACATAAGATTGAAAGAAATTTCTTAAAATAGAAAACTTAATATTTTTCGTTAAAGTAATTAAGTGTTTGGGATATCTCTAATAATTATATTTCTTTTATATCTTTTTAGGAGGTGATAAGTATAGCTTTAACAAAGAGAATAGAGTTTGAAATAAGACTAAGATATGAGCTTGGAGATGATTTAAATGACCTTGCTTTAAAATATAAGATTCCTTTAACTACTCTCAATAAGAGAAAAAAAAGATGTGAGCTTGCTGGTGATCCGTGGATAAAAGGATGTAGATGTAAAGCAGCATATGAGAAGTTCACAGAAGAAACTGAAAAGAGAAGAATTGAAATAGAGGAAGAAATAACAGACAAAGCAAGAAAAGAGGCTATACAACTACAAAATATAATAGATGATACATACCAATATGAAGATGTCATGCTTAATCCAGAGGTTGAAAAGGCTGTAGCAATTAGACAAGGTAGAATATCAAGTATCTTAGAATTAAGAAGAAAGATAGAAAATATTTTACCAGATAAAGAAAAAGCAGAACTGGAAAAGATAAAAGTAGATATAGAACTTAAAAGGCTGGAACTGAAAAGCAAGGCTTTAGATTATAAGCTACAGGAAGAAGAAGCAAAGCATTATTTAGAATGAGGTGATAAATGGGAATATATAAGATTTGTCCAAGATGTAGGAAAGAATATGAAGTTGGGAAAGAGTGTCCTAATGGCTGCTATAAGAAAATAAAAGCAGAAGCTAATAAAATATATGATAAAGCCCAAAGAAAGAATGCTGAACTATATCATAGCAAAGCTTGGAAGATGTTAAGAACAGTATGTTTAAATAAGTTTGATAACATTTGCTTATGGACTTTCTTTAAAACTGGCAAGATAGTTACAGCAACTTTGATACATCATATCACAGAAGTTGAAGAGAATAAACTTAAAGCTCTTGATATAGATAACTTGATACCTGTATCAGATGAAGCTCACAGAGAGATTCACGAGCTTTATAAAACTTCTAAAGTCAAGGTACAAGCCAAGCTACATAGTATTAAAAAAGAATATTTGAAGAAATATTCTAGAGGGTAGGGGGTATTGAAAAAGTTTTTGAAGCTTTCCTGAATACCGCATCCTCAGTTCAGCTTTTGTAAAATTGTAAATAGAAAAATTTTAGAAAATATTTTGAAAAAAGGAGGGAGTGAATGGGAGCAAAGAAGCCTCTTGCAACGCAGGAGGGAGACCTGACTGTTGAAAAGCAAAAATTAAAACAAATGGAAGAAGAAGCCGTTTGGGTAGGAAGTGAACAGTTGGAAAAAGTGCCTGAATGGCTGGTAGATGATATAGCAAGAAAAGAATGGAAAAGACTTGTAAAGGAATTTAATAAAAAGTCCATGATAAGTAATCTTGATTACAATAATCTAGGAGCGTATTGTAATGCTTTTTCTAAATATACAGAGCTAGAAAAAAAGATAGGGAAAAAATTTACTATTGGTAAAGAAACTAATCCACTAATTCATCTGGAAATGAAATATTCTGATGAAATGAAAAAGTATGGGGGATTGTTAGGGTTAACAATAGAAAGCAGGTTGAAAATAGGTTCTGTAATCATAGGAAATGATGAAGAGAAGATAGAAAATAATTTTGGAGATATTTAATGCTTATTAAAGATGAATTAATCAGGTATGCAGAGAATTGTATTTCTGGGGAGATACTAAGTGGGAAGAAGCATATTTGGGCTTGTAAGAGATTCTTAAAAGATATTACAAGAAAAGACTGGGAATATATCTGGAATGAAGAAGAAGCAGAAAAAATAGTGAAATGGTTTTCTTATTTAAGACATTCCAAAGGAGAACTTGCAGGACAGCCTATAATCTTAACAGTTTGGCAAAAGTTTTGTTTATGTCAGATTTATGCTTGGAGAGACAAAAAAACAGGAAAAAAAAGATTTAAAACAAGTTTTATAGAAGTTGCTAGGAAACAGGCAAAATCGCAAATGCAGGCAGGAGTATTACTGTATGAAATGTCTGTACAGTCTACTAAAAACAAAGAAATCTATGAAACTTACTGCGCTGGAACTAAAAGAGAGCAATCTAAAATTATTTTTAGTGAATGTAAAAATATGCTAAATAAAAGCCCTTTAATTTATAAGTTTAAATTAAAACAAAATGAGATAGTCCATATAAAAACAGGTTCATTTCTAAGACCGCTTTCTAAAGAAGATGGGAGAAAAGGGGATGGAACTAATCCAGCAGTGCTGGTATTGGATGAATACCATCAGCACCAAACCACAGAGTTCTATGATTTAGGATTAGGTGCTAATACAAAAGAATCTTTGCTAATGATAATAACTACAGCAGGAATGGATTTGTCATATCCATGTTATACACAAGAATATCAATATTGCACAAGCCTTTTAAATCCAGATGTAGAAGTAGAAAATGAATGGTATTTTGCAGATATATGTGAAATAGACAAAGAGGATGATATTGAAAATAGAGAAAACTGGAAAAAAGCTAATCCTTTAAGAATGTACTATAAAACAGGAGTAGATCAGCTTGAAAGTGCATATAAAATAGCCAAGGATATTCCAGAAAAAATGATAGCCTTTAAAACCAAGTGCCTGAACATCTGGGTACAGGCTAAGGAAAATGGGTATATGGATATGGAAAAGTGGAAAAAATGTGAAGTGAAAGAAATTCCATTTGAATTGAAAAATAGACCTGTTTATATCGGATTTGATATGTCAGCAAAAATCGACTTAACAAGCATAGCCTTTATTATTCCTATTCTAGATAATACAGTGACTAAATATGTTATTTTTACACATTCTTTCATTCCAAGCTGGGAGAAGTTAAGAGAAAGGGAAATAACTGATAAAGTACCTTATACAGCTTGGGAAGAGGCAGGATATTTGACAGTTACAGAAACGCCCATTGTAGATCAGGAACAGGTGACAGATTATGCTTTAAAATTTTGTAAAGAGAATAGCTGGAAAATAAAAAAACTATGCTTTGACCCTGCTAATTCAAGCAAAATGATGTTGGATTTATCATCTAAAGGATATCATTGTGATGAAGTTTACCAATCACATAAATCCTTAAATGAGTCAACTGCTGGTTTTAGAGAGCAAGTATATTCTGGGAATGTTTATTATCTATTTAACCCACTTTTAAACTATGCTATGTCAAATGCTGTTGTAAAGACAAATAATGGACTTATAAAGATAGATAAAGATGCTACAACTAAAAGAATTGACCCAGTAGACGCTATTTTATGTGGGTTTAAACTGGCATTGTACCACGAGTTTGAGTTAGATTTATCTAAATATGTTTCAAAAGAGTATTTAGACAGATTTTATGGAGAAGGGGGTGAAAATTGAGTATAGTAAAAACATTTAAAAATCTTTTAAAAAAAGAGAAATCTTTAGATAAAAAAACAGGTTTAATGGAATTATCTGATATTTTTAAGGGGTGGGGGATAAATGTAAGTGATATTGAGAACTCCAGTGATATTTCTGAAACTATTTATTATATATGCCTGAAACATCTTTCAGAAACAATGTCAAAAATGCCTTGGGAGAAAAGGCAGCTGACTAAAAAGAAAGGTAAAGAAAGAATTTTAGATAATGAAATGGATATTTTATTAAATTTAAGACCTAATCCATATATGCAGGCAACAACATTCTGGAGTACTGTAGAACTTAATAAAATCCATCATGGAAATGCTTATATTTATTTAGAAACTAATAAGAATAATGGAAAAATAAAATACTTGTGGATACTTCCTAGTGCAAGTATGGAAATTTGGATAGATGATGATGGAATATTGGGAAAAGAAGATGGGATGTGGTATATCTGGAATGATAGCAGAACTGGAAAAAGATATTCGTTTTCTAAAGATGAAATAATACATATTAAAACTCACATGACATTTGATGGATTAGCTGGGATGCCTATGAGAGAGATTTTAAAAGCACAAATAAACACTGGGAAAAGTTCTATTGGGTTTTTGAATAGACTTTATAAAAATAATATGTTTGGTTCTAAAGTAATTGTTCACTACACTGGAGAATTGAACCCAGAAGCTGAAACAGCTTTAGCAGGTAAATTAGAGCAATATTCTAAGAGTACTGGAAGTGGGAAGTTTATTCCTTTACCTTATGGGGTACAAGCTCAACTGCTTGACATGAAATTGGCAGATGCGCAGTTTTTTGAAAATAATAAAGTATCTGCTTTACAATTGGCAGCAGCACTGGGAATAAAACCTAATGTAATAAACGACTATACCAAGTCTTCATATAGCAATTCTGAAAGCCAGCAAGTAGATTTTTATGTAAATACCCTGCAACCTTTATTTAAAAGTTATGAGCAGGAATTGACTTATAAACTACTAACAGATAAGGAATTAAAACAGGGTATAAGGCTGGAAATAAATGAAAAAATCTTGTTTAAAATGGATAATAGTACACAGGCAGAGGTTTACAGCAAATATTTAAATAATTTTGGAATGACACCAAATGAAGTACGAGAAGAATTGAATTTACCATATATAGAGGGAGGAGATAAGCTTATAGGAAATGGAAATGTGATTTCGCTGGATAAAGTAGGAATCCAGTATGAAAGAAAAGGGGGGTGAAAAGAGTGAATAAAATAAAATTGATAAAAGATGGTAAAAATATGGGGATTTTAGAAGTTAAAAATCTTAGTAACAGAAAGGCTGAACTTGTTATTTATGGAAATATTGCAGCAACTGAATTCGATAAATATGAAAATGAGGATATCGCTCCAAGTGATATAAAAGGACTACTAGAAAGTATAAATGGATTAGATTTAGATATCTATATAAATAGCTCTGGTGGAAATGTATTTGCTGGTATAGCTATTTATAACATGCTAAAAAGACATACAGGATATAAAAGAATATTTATAGATGGAGTAGCTGCTTCAATTGCTTCTATAATTGCCATGGTAGGTGATGAAATAAATATTCCTGCTAATTCTTACATATTTATTCATAAAGCGTGGGATGTAGTATCTGGAAACGCTGATGATCTAAGAGAAAAGGCAGCAATATTTGACAGATTAGATAAGACATTATTATCCATCTATATGACAAAAGCAAAAGAGGGAATAGAAGAAGCAGTAATAGAAAAGATGATGACTGAAACGAAATGGTTAAATGGATTTGAGGCAGCACAATACTTTAATGTAAATATAACAGAATCTAATCAAGCGGTAGCTTGTCTAGATGAAGAAAGTTGCAAATTGTATAAAATACCAGAGGATTTATTAAAAAATAAAATTGTAAATGTGGAAAAAATTAAAGTAGAAAAAGTGAAGACAGCTCTTTTATTAGAACTGGCATAATGGAGGGAAAATGACAAAATTAGATATGATAAAACAGAATATAACAACTTTAAAAGCAAAAGCAGAGGAATTAATGAAAAAAGAAGGAGTTACAGTAGAAGAATTAACAGATATACAAAATAAAATTAAAGTTGAAAAGCAAAAATTAGGACTTGAAGAAGTTATAGGTGTAGACCCACAAAATAGAGCAGGAAAAGTATTAGATAATGGAGTGCTAGAAAATGATAAAAAAACAGAAGCCCAAAAATATACAACAGCTTTTTATAATGCTTTAAAAGGACATGTGACTAGGGATGAACTAGATATATTAGAGGCAAGAAATGCACTTTCTTCAATAACAGGAGCAGATGGAGGGTACTTAATTCCAAACGACCAAATGACAGAAATAAATGAACTGAAAAGGACTTTAGTTACTTTAAGAGATTATGTAAGAGTAGAGCCAGTTAGTACAAGAGTTGGTTCAAGGATAATAGAAAAAAACGCAGATTATGTTCCGTTTGTAGAGCTAGTTGAAGGGCAGGAAGTTACAGATACTGATGCACCACAGTTTACAGAGATAAAATATGAAATAAAAGATTATGCAGGTATCTTACCTATTCCTAACAATCTTATAAATGATAGCGTAAGTAATATAAGAAGTTATTTAAATAGATGGTTAGCTAAAAAGTCTACTGCTACAGAAAATACATTAATAATAAAATTACTAGATACAATGGCGACTAAAAAGACTATAAGTGGAATAGATGATATTAAAACTGTTTTGAATGTTGATTTAGACCCTGCTATATCTAGTGTAGCAAAAATATACATGAATCAATCAACTTTTGATTATTATGATAAATTGAAAGATTCTGATGGAAATTATCTTTTAGAAAAAGACCCTAAAAATGAAACAGGAAAAATGATAGCTAAAAGACCAGTGGTTGTATTACCCGATAAAACTTTAAAAGTTATTAATACATCTGGAACAAAAAAGGCAAAAGTATATATAGGAGATTTAAAAGAGGCAGTAACTTTATTTGATAGAGAGGCTATATCTATTTTGGGTACTAATATTGGTGGAGCTGCCTTTGTAAATAATAGAACAGATGTAAGAGCAATAACTAGGCTAGATGTTAAAAAATTTGATACTGAAGCTGTTATTTGTGGAGAAGTAACTTTAGAAGTTCCACAAGGAGCTTAGTATGTTAGATTTAGAAGCTATAAAACTCTATTTAAGAGTTGATGGAAATGAAGAGGATAAATTAATTGAAACATTAGAAAAGTTTTCTAGAGAGGAAATAGAAGCTTCTACAGGAGTTAAATACAATGAAACTGGAAATTCTGAAACATATAAATTAGCTCAATTAATCATAATTGCGGATAGATATGAAAATAGAGGTTCATCTGACTTAGAATTTAAACCAAATAATATACTTTCATGCCTTTATACAAAATTAAAGTATACATAGGAGGTTTGATGAATTTAATAAGTAAAATGAACAATAAAATTGAAATATGGAGAAATACCCAAGTTGATACAGACTTGGGTATGACAATAGAACCAGAATTATTAAAAAAAGTATGGGCTGATGTCATTCCACAACAGTCGGGAAGTATAGCTAATGAAGCTGGAAATACTATTTCCAATACTACAAAATTTAGAATAAAAATAAGAAAGACTGATATAAAAGCAGATGATTTTCTTTTGATAAATGGACTTAGATATGACATAGAGTATATCATACCAGATTTTAATAAAAATGCTTATTTAGACATATCCGCAGTACTTAAAGGAGAATAGAATGAGTTTTGACAGCTTACAAAAGGAATTATTGAAGATGGCAAAGGAGCTGGAAAATGGAAAAGAAGCAAAGAAATTTTTAAGAAGTGCTGGAAATAAGTTACAGAAAAAAACAGTGGCAAAAGCAGAAAGTAAAACAAAAAAGAAAACAGGTTATTATATTAAATCAATTAAGCGTGGAAAGGTTTATGAATTTGACGGAGCATTATCTATAAGGACATATTCAACAGCCCCACACGCTCATCTGATAGAATCTGGACATATTATAAAAGGTAAGGATGGAAAAGAAAAAGGATTTAAAAAGGGATATCACGTTTTTGAAGAGGCAGCAAAGGAATTTGAGGAAGAATTTGAAGAAAGTGTAGAAAAATTTGTTGATGACCTTATAGCTAAGAACTATGAATAGGAAGTGAAAATGCTTGGAATAAGTAAAGTAATAGTTGCAATAAAGAAGAAATTGAATAAAGCTTTTCCTAAAATAGAAGTTCAGATGCAGGATATAGAGGAAGGCTTTAAAAGACCAAGCTTTTTTATAGAGCTTGCCAATATAAAAAGTAAAGATTTTATGAAAAACTTTAAGGATAATAGTTTGACAGTAAGAATTATATATTTTCCATCTCATCCTCATAAAAATCAACTTGAACTACTAAAAATGATGGATGAACTTGATAAAATCTTTATTGAAGATAATATTTTAGAACTTGATGTAGATTTTAGAACTGAAATATACGAAGCTGATAAAAATATAGTAGATAAAGTTTTACATTATAACTTTGATATCTATTTCTCTGAACAGTACATTAAGGAAATGATAGAAATAGAAATGATGGAAAATCTTGAATTTAAAATGGAAATGATGAAAGATATAGAAATAAAAAGGAGGAATTAATGCCTACAAATAATAAAATGCCTCAATTAGATATAATCTTTAAAGGGTTAGGGGTTAGTGCTATTGCAAGAGGAGCAAGGGGAGTAGCTGTTTTAATCCTTATAGATGATACAGAAGATGGAGAGAAGTTTGCAAGATATAAAAGTATTGCAGACTTTGGAAGTGATGAACAGAAAAAATATACAGTTGAGAACATAGCAGTTATAAAAGATGCTTTGGAGGGAACGCCTTTAGAGTTGTATGTCTTTAGAATGTCTACAGAAGGGAATTTAAGTGATATTTTAAAATTTGTTGGTGGAAAAGTACCAAGAAATTGCTGGATTGCTATAAGTTCAGGTACAACACAACATCAAGATGATCTTGTAAGTTGGGTTAAGTCAGAAGTAAAGAATAATAAAAAAAGATATAAAGCTTTAGTGTATAAGGGAACTACTACAGATGATATGCACATTGTTAATCTTACTAATGAAAAAATAACATTTGCTGATAAAAGAGGAGAGAATACAGGAGATAAAGCTATTCCTTATTTGTTAGGATTTTTAGCTGGGTTGACTCTTAGTATGTCTGCTATTGCAAAGCCTTTAACAAAATTTACAGATGTAGTAGAGCCAGAAGAACTAGATAAAGCTATTAGTAATGGAGAGTTTGTATTATTCAATGATGAAGGAATTGTAAAGGTAGCTAGGGGAGTTAATTCACTTGTTACTTTAGGGCAAGATGTGACTTTAGAAATGACTCATATAAATGTAGTTGAAAAAATGGATTTGATATATACAGATATTTTTACTGCTTGGAATGATAATTTTAAAGGTAAATATCCTAATATTTTAAGCAATCAAATGCTGCTTATATCTGCTATAAATGGTTATTTCAAAACAATAGCTAGAGATTTTTTACTTGATCCAGAATTTGATAATAGAGCATTAATAGATATAGAAGCCCAAAGGATTGCTAACTATACTAAATATGGAGAGGATGAAGCAAACTCTTGGGATGATAACAAAGTTATGAAAATGACTTATAGTACAAATGTTTATTTAAAAGCAAATATCAAAATAGCTGGTATTATGGAAGATTTCTTATTTAATATCTTTATGTAGGAGGAAAAATGGCGACAAAACCATCAAAAAATGTTTATTTTAATGGAAATAAAGGGGAAGTATGGGTAAATGGCATCCTTGTTTTGACAGCATACAAAGCCTCAATTATAAAAAAGAATAAATATGAAGAATTTCCATCACCGACAGGGAATGGAACTACAAGAGTTTTAGTAGGATATAGCATAGAAGTGACTATGACTTATAAAAATACTGGAATAGAAGATTTAAAAGCTTTCAATGAAAGTGATGATGTAAGTGTAATTATGTCAGAAAGTAATATAAATGGAGATGTTACAAGAAGGGTTAAAGCAGATGGAGTAACTTTTGATGATGAAACTCTTATTCAGTTTGAAAAAAATAAAGTAGGAGAAATTGAACTTTCTGGACAAGCAGAAACTTATGAAATATTACAAGATAAATAGTTTGAGAGCCTTCATTTTAAGAAGGCTTCTATTAAAAATAATGGGAGGAAATATGGAATTTCAAGAATTTTTAAATAAAGTTAAAGAAAATGAAGAGAAAAGATTAAAGTTTATAGAATTAGAAGTAGCTGGAATAGGTAATATGGTTTTTACAAGACCTAAAAACTCTGATTTATTGGAATATATTACTGATGTAACAAAATCAAGTAAATATGGAAAAGATGGGGAAGTAGAAGAAATGGACTATGAAAAGATGGTTGTTGCTTCAAATAAGCTTGTATATAATTCTTGTGGCTTTTTACAAAAAAAGGAAATTAGAGATGAATATAAAAATTGTAGTCCATATGATATTCCAAGTGCAATCTTTGGATTTGAAGAAACTATAAAATTGGCAAGTGAAATATCAGATAAATTTGGAGCTGTTAAAGTAAAAGAAGAATTAGAAGATGATATAAAAAACTAATTGGAGATAGTGAGGAATATGGTGAATTATACTGGATTTCTTACTATCTGCAAAAAGGGCATAGATTGGATTATCTTTTAAATTTAACAATAGAAGAACAAGCTTTCTTTATACAAGCAATGCTGAAAGAAAAAGAAGAGCAAATCTTATATGATGAAAGTAAAATGGAAGTCTTTTTAAAGGCTTTTGGAGGTGGTAGAACATAAGTAAAGTTATAAATACTATTCTAGCACTTAAAGACCAGATGTCGCCATCACTTAGAGTGGCATCTAAAGTAGTGAAACAGGCACAGGAGAAAGTAAAAGAGGCTAAAGACGCACTTAAAAAATATGGAGAACAATCTGTAAAAAGTGGAGAACAACTAAAGGAGGCAAAGGCTAAAGTAGCTGAATTGACTAAACAACATGGGAAAAATAGTGATGAAGTCAAAGAAGCACAGAAGCAAGTTGAAAAATATAAGAATGAAGTAGAAGAAGCAAACAGAAAAATAAAAGAGGCAAAAGAAAAAGTAAGAGAACATACAGCTGCTATTTCTGAAAATAATAAAAAGATAAAAGAAGGGCAGAAAACTCTTGAAGGCTGGGGAAAGAAAGCAATAGGCTCCATTGATTCTGTAATTGCTAAAACAATGAAGTTCGGAATGGCTATGGTGGTAGCTGCTGGAATATTTGCAGGAACTACAGGATTTTCACAGGCATTTGATATGGAAGGTTATAAAATGCAATTAACAACAGCTGTTAAATCCACTGAAAAGGCTGGAGAACTAATGGTTAGAGCTGTTAAGTATGCAAATAATACTCCGTTTGAAACAGGAGAAGTTATTGAAGCTACAGCCAAGATGGAAGCTATGGGAGCATCTTCAGTAAAATGGCTTGAAGATGTAGCAGATATGGCAGGAGCTACAAATAAGGGAATGATACAAGCTACAGAAGCAATGATAGCAGCTAGAAAAGGAGAGTTTGAAAGACTTAAAGAGTTTGGAATATCTAAAGAAGAAGGTATAGCTTTGGCAACTAAAAAATCTAGTAAAGCTATTGTTAATGGAAAAAAGGGGGAAGCTAAAAAAAGAGAAGCTATAGAAACAGCTTTACAAGAGATAATGAAAAGTAAATTTGAAGGTGGAGCTGATAAACAGGCAAAAACTTTTAAAGGTTTATGGTCTACTATAACAGGAGTTACAAAGGCAGCTCTAGCTAAAATAGTTGGAATGAATGAAGATGGAACTATAAAGCAGGGAAGTCTTTATGAAAAATTAAAAGAGAAAATGGAATTAGTAGTATCTATTTTAAATAAATGGATGGAAGATGGAACAATAGATAGAATAGCTGATGGAGTAACAGCAGCAGTTGGAAAAATGATAGAAATATTTAAAGGACTATATGATTTTATAAGTAAGTATAGGACTTGGATTGAAGCAATTTTAATATTTGTTGGAACTGTATATAGTGTTGTAAAGGTATTTACTCTCTTAAAAGCTGTAATAGGAGCTGTAACAATTGTTATAGGGCTTTTAAATGGAACTTTAACTCTTACTCCATTAGGAGCTGTTGCCCTTGCTGTAGGGGCTTTGGTAACTGCTGGATATCTTCTATATAAAAACTGGGAAACAGTTGTAAGCTGGGGGAAATCCTTGTGGGATTGGTTAAAAAATCTAGTTACAGGAGTAAGTGATTTTAAATTAATTTTAACTGGTCCAATAGCACCTCTTTTACTCCTTATAAAACATTTTGAAGAAGTTAAAGAAATGGCAAGCAAGGCTTGGGGATTTATAAAAAATATCTTTGGAGTAAAAGATAAAGAAATATCTTTAGAAGTAGATGAAGAAAATAAAACTGTATCTAAAAAAACAGAAGATAAAAATATAAACTACAGAAATAATTTTGCCAAACCTGAAATTTCTAAATCCAAAAATGGAGTAATCATTGAAAGTAACAAAAAAGCTAAAAAAGATGAGAAAAAGAATGAAAATGGAGGGATAACTGTAATTATTGAGGGGGATATATATGGTTTTGATGACTTTAAAGAAAAAGTAGCAGAGGCAATAGTAAAATTAAATAATGTAAATAAATCAAATGTAGTTGGAGGTTAAAAACAGGATGAACATATGGTTTTCTGTAGACAATAATAAAGAGATATTAAAGCTTCCTTATGTTTTTCCTGATACAGAAGTAGGAAGTCAGCTAAATACGCAAAGTTTTGAGACAGCAAGTGGGAAAATATTAACTTTAATCGGAAAAGAAGGACTTAGAACCTTGACAATTGAAAGTTTTTTTCCATACAAGTTATATGGATGGCTTCCTAATATAACTCTTGCTCCAGAATGTATAGATTTTTTTAAGAGAAATAGAGAGAAAAAAATGAGAATTGTTATGATAGGAGCTTTTGGAGCTGTAATAGTAAATATGCTATGTGTTATAAAGAATTTTGCTTATTCAGAGAAACATAATAAAGATGTGAAGTATACACTTGAAATAGAAGAGTATTTAGACCCAGAGGTGATAACATAAATGCAAATAAAACTAATACAAGGCAAAGAAATAAGAGATATTACTGATATAGCAGGAAGTGTGACATTAGAAAATAGTGTAGATAGTTTAGGAAGTTCTTTAAATTTTACTATTGCTAGAAATTTTTATGATAGTGGTTTTAAAGTTACAGAGACTGTTAAATGTGGGGATTTGATAGAGTTTATAAATACTAAACGAGTATTTTTCGGAATAATAGTGGATATAGAAACGACTAAATTTACTAAGAATATAAAGTGCTTGGATTTTTATTTTTATCTTAATAAAAATAAAGTTATAAAGCAATTTAATGGATTAAATGCCTCTGCTGCTATATTGCAGCTTTTAAAAAGTATAGGGGTAAAAACTGGAGAATTTGAAAAAATATCTACTGCAATAACTAAAATTTATAAAAATAAAACTGTTGCAGAAATTATAAAAGACATATTAAAACAGGTAAATGATGAACTTGGGAAAAAATATATACTTGAAGTTGAAGGAGATACTTTCAATCTTAGTTTATATAAAAAGATACAAGCAAAAGCTAGATATAATAATTTTACTGGTGGGATAACTATTACAGAAAGTATAATTGATATGAAAAACAGCATACTTGTAATTTCAAACGATCAGGAAGAAGTATCTATTTATTATAATGCTAAAGATGAGGATAGTATAAAAAAATATGGAAAATTACAAGAAATAATAGAAGTTGATCCAGATAAAGATGATATTTCTAAGGTTCGGAATATTGCTAATGTAAAATTAAAAGAATTAAATAAAGTTCTTACAAATGCAACAATAGAAGTTATAGGAACTGATGAATTGAGAGCAGGAAGAATATTAGAGGTTATAAATGAAGAGTTTGGATTAAATGGAAGTTATTTAATAAAAAATTGTTCACATACTTTTCCAAAAGGGCATCATATAGCAAGTTTAGAACTGGAGGTGATCTAAATTAAAAATAAATATGGAATAATGTTATCCAATATGTTTAAGGATAGAGAAAACCCAGATATATTTGAGGCAACAATAGGAACAGTATTATCACCTCCTCCTAAATTAAGAATATCTATTTGGGATGGTGAAACTATTTTAGAGCCTGAACATTTGTATTTAAATGATAGATTATTCGGTGATTATACAAGGCAATATATGCTTAATGGAGAAGTAACTGAATACAGCTTTGAAAATACAACAAGTTCAGAGCCAGTAGGGGAACATCCAGCTCATCCTATTAAAAAACTGACAGGAAAAGGTGGATATAAAGCAAAAGGAACATTTATTAATACAGATACTTTAAAAGAGGGTGATTTAGTAAAATTAACACCTACAGAAAATGGTCAAAAGTGGTTTGTAGATTATAAAGTAAGAAATGGAAATTTAGGAGTAAAAAAATGAGTATTTTACCTTTTATAGAAATAGATATAAATCAAGAAAATGAAGAGAAGAAAGATGAAAATACAGAGTTTAGAGAACCATTATTTGACTTTGCAGCAAAAAAAATGGTTATAAAAGATGGAAAAGTAATAATGACTGATAAGAAACAGCATATTCAACAATGGATAACATTACTTATTCATACAGAGGTTGAAAAATTTAGAGTCTATCAAGGTACTGAATTTGGATTAACTAATCTCTATAGTCTACAGGGGCAACAAATTTTAACTACACCTTTTGGAATTGCAGAAATAAAAAGAGAACTGAAAGAAAAGATTGAAAAAAATAAAAATATAGAATCAGTAAAGAATATAACTGTCGCAGTAGATTTTAATAAAGTTATTATAGATATGATTGTGGAAGTGAAGGGAGAAGAGATAAAAAGTGGGGTGGTATTTAATTTATGAGCGAAATATATAAAACACCTTCTATATCAGAGATAGAACAAAAAATGCTTACTGATATTTCAGATGATTATGTCAAAGGAACAGGAACTTTTACAACAGATTTAATAAGAACATATGCAATAGAAACTAATAGAATCGAACAGAAAGTTGAAGATGTTTATAATAAAATGAATGTCTATAATCTTTATGGTGAAGAGCTTGAAAGATATGTTTTACAAAGAAAAGGAGTTAAAAGAAAGGCTGCTAATTTTGCAATAGGAATTTTGACAGCAAAAGGAAATGGAGTGATTGAGCAAGGAGACTTTTTTGAAACTGAATCAGGAACAAGATTTAAAGCAAAAGAAAGAATAGAAATTAAAGACATTGGGAAAGTAAATATAGAAGCAGTAGAAGCTGGAAATTCTGGAAATGTTGGAGCTAATACAATTACACTCATACCAGTAACAATTCAAGGGATAACGGAAGTTACTAATCAAGAACCTACTTATGATGGATACGATATAGAAACAGAAGATTCTTTAAGAGAAAGATATCTTATAGAAGTTCAAAAACCTGCTACATCTGGAAACAGATATCATTATACACAATGGGCTAGAGAAGTTGTAGGAGTTGGAGATTCAAAAATTTTTTCTTTATGGAATGGAAATAATACTGTTCAAATAGTAATAATAGATGATAATAAATTACCAGCTACAGCTGAATTAGTAGAAAGAACACAAGAGTACATTGATCCTAAAGGAGAAAATGATATTACTTGGGGAACAGGAGCAGGTCAAGCACCTATTGGAGCTTACTGTACTGTAATTTCAGCAATAGGAAAAAATATCGATATAAACTGTACTCTGGTTTTAAAGAAAGGTTATACAGTAGATATTATAAAGCCAGAGATAGAAAAAGAAATAAAAAAGTATTTAAAAGAAATTGCATTTGTAAAAAATTATGTTTCTTATGCTTTATTGGCTAGTTGGATACTTAATGTAGAAGGAGTAGTAGAGTGGACTGAATTTACTATAAATGGAGGACATTCCAATATAATAATAGAAGAAAAAGAAGTAGCTATTATGGGAAGTGTGATTATAAATGTCTAATAGAGAAAGGCTTTTAAAAAACTTACATAAGATTTTTAGAAAAGATTTATACTTAAATAATGTTTTAGGAGCTGGAGGAAATAGATTAGATAGCATAGAAAGAAAGGTAGAAGCTTTAGAAAAAGAAATTTTCTTTGATACTATGAGTGATGTAGGAATAGCAATAATGGAAAAAGAACTTGATTATACAACTAATTCAAGTTCTTTAGGTGGGAAAAGGCAAGAGATAGAAGCTAGATGGAAAACAGCTGGAAAGTGTGATTTAAAATTATTACAGGCAATAGCTGATACTTGGAGAACTGGAGAAGTTGCTATTTTATTTACTGAGGCAGTAATAAAGATAAGCTTTATTAGTGTAGTAGGGATACCTTATGATGTTGAAAATTTAAAAGCTGCAATAGATGAAGCGAAGCCAGCTCATTTGCCAATAGAATATATTTTTACATACAGGACTTGGGGGATGTTACCACCTAAAACATGGGGTTATTATAAAAATTATACATGGGATGAAGTTAGAAGCAAGGAGGGGATTTAGTGCTAAAGTTTTTGAAAGTAATTAGAGAATTTACTAAAAATTTAAAGCTTATAAAACCAAGTTTGAATGATGAGGCAAAAATAGAAGAAATAAATCAAAATATGGATATAATAGATGAATTTTCCATAAAAGTTGAAAGATTATTAGGTGAAATGGAAACAAATAAATTGGATAGAGGCGGTTTTTTAGGAACAGCTAAAAATTTATTAGATGAAATATCTAAAATAGCTTCTACTACACAGTTTGGAAGAATTAAAATAGGTACAAATTTACAGATGGATGAAAATGGATTTTTACATGGAAATCCTGCTGTAGATATAAGTGGTAAATTGGATAAAGGGAATGTTGCTGAAAAGTATAATACAGCTGAAAAAATAGGAATAGAATTGGATAAAAAGCAGAATTCCACTGATTTAGAACTTAATACAAACGCTAAAACTATTGTAGGTGGAATAAATGAAATTGAAGAGAAATTTAAAAATTTCTGCCCTTTTCCTGTAAATTCCATCTTCCTAAGTTTAGATAATTCTAATCCAGCTACACTATTTTTAGGTACTACATGGGAAAAGCAAGAAGGAAGATTTTTAATAGGTTCTTCTCTCGATTATCCTTTAGGTACTACTGGTGGAAACTCTACTATTACTTTAACAGAAGCCAATATGCCAAGGCACAGACACCGAGTGGATAACTTTACATTAACAACACAACCACATACACATCCAATTAAATATTCTAAAACAAACAATGTTGACACTTTACCTAGTTGTTATGGTTCTGGGAATACTACACAATATACTCACAATACTGGGGAAGGTGGTGGAGGCAATACTGGTACTGCAAGTCCTTACACAAGTTATGTAGGTAGTGGAACAGCTTTTAATAATATGCCTCCTTACTTGGTTTGTAACATCTGGAAGAGATTAAGTTAACCTTTTCCAGATGTGAACTGTGTAGAAACTAGGAGTAATGTCCAAAGGAGTTCCAGAACCTAAAGGAGTAGTAAAAGGGCTAGCAGATGTGGACATCCCAGTCCAAGAACGAGAAGCAGTAAAAGTTGTTGTATTTTGACCTTCTACACTACTATCTGTGCTTGCTGGACCTTGATATGTTGCATTATTTGAAGTAAAAGCTCCCGCAACATTTGAGTTTCCTCTTACAGTATAGCCAGCAAAAGTCCCTGTTATTTCTTGTGTTCCTCTTCCAAGAGAAAAAGAATCTACCTGTAGCTTTACATTAGGTAAATTTACTTTAGAAATTGTTACAGTATTACTACCACCTGTCTGTCCACTGGCACTATTGCCAGATGTTGCAAATAGAAATTTGCCTTCTATTTTCTCCCAAGTAGTGCCTAAATACTTAGTTGCTGGATTGCTGGATAAAGTAGTAATATAAATGTCCCCCACACTATATGGACAGAAATTTTTAAATTACTAACAACTTTATATTAAAAAAACTAAATTTTATAAAAAAATAAGGAGTGATAAAAAATGAGTAAAAAATATATTTATATAAGTAGAGAACAAGCAAAAAGAGGAGTATCTTGCGTTTTCGCAGTTATGGACGAACCCATAAAAAATATGGCAGAGTACTTTGAAGGAAAAGCCTGTTTATATGTAGGGGAAGACCTACCACATTTTATAACATATTTACCAGAATTAGATACCATTCGAGAAGCTACAGAAGAGGAAAAGTTAGAAAGAAACCAAAGAAAGTTAAGCGAAAATGAGTTGCTAATAGATGGTAAAATAGTAAGTTATGACACTTACAGCCAAAAGATAGTTAATGGAAATATTGTAGAGAAAACTAGAGAGGATTATATACAAGAAGGGATTATAACATTAGAAACAGAAAAGGAAAAGGCTAGAGCAGAGAGAGAGAAAGTTTTTACAGCTTTAGACCTGTATGATAAGGCTGTTTTAAGAGGAGATATACAGGAAAGTCCAGAAGGGAAAGAAGCAAGAGACATCTTTAGACAGGCTTGGTTAGAGCTTCCTAATAACTATGTAGATATAAATACTCCAATAGAAAAATTATATCCAGTTTTACCAGCAATAATTGCTTACTTTGCATAACTTAAAACCTCCTGTATGATGTAGATATTACAATTATACAGGAGGAAAAAATGAAAATAAGTGAGAAAAACAGAGCTTTATACCAACTTTATCTAGACAGCAACTATGCTGTTAATTCTAGTACCAAGGACACTACATACAGAACTTACAAGAATTCTATGTATAACTTTATGGAATTCTTACACATAAAAGAGGGGAACAGATATCTTCTAGCAGAAGATACTTTAAAAAAGATTATAAGCATTTTGGAGAGGTTTATAATCCACTGTAGAAATGCTGGGAATAACAACTGTACTATAAACGGTAAAATTACTGCTATAAGCAGTTTTTACAAGTGGGCTGCTAAAAGGGATTTAATAAAACACCATCCTTTCCGAGATAAGATAGATAGGCTAAAAGTAACAGAAGCAGACAAGAGAAGAGATAGCTACTTCCTTACTTGGAAGCAGATATTTACTGTAAGCTTGCTTATGGAGCTAAATAAAAAACGGTTCGATATAGAAAGTAGGCTTATGTGGGAATTGTTTTTAGATTCTGGCTTTAGAATAAGTGCAGTACATAGTCTAAAGATGTCCCAGTTAGATTTGGAAAATAATATGTTTCGTGGAGTAGGGGAAAAGATGGGAAAAGTAAGAGATTTATTTTTCTTTACAAGTACTAAAAAGTTACTTCAGGAATGGATAAAATTAAGAGAAAAAAAGGGCATAGAGATAGATTATTTGTTTACTACTTTTTATAAAAATAAATATAACCAAATGTCTCAAACAGCTATTAGGAGGCGTGTAAGAAAGATGGGAAGTTTGATAGATATACCTAAGCTTTATCCGCATAGTTTAAGAAAAACAGCTATCAATCAAATTAACAATTTGAGTGATACCAAGACTGCCAGTGAATTTGCTGGACATGCGAATACGAAAGTAACAGAAGAACATTATATACAGCAAAAATCTGCTGTAGACCAGCAAAATAGAATATTTTTAATGAGGAAAAATGCAGGATTGATTTAAAAATATAAGTAGAAATTTAAAAATTTCTGCCCTTTTCCTGTAAATTCTGTCTTTCTAACACTAGGGGGAGAAAATCCACATACCCTGTGGTTAGGAACAACATGGGAATTACAAGAGGGGCGATTCCTGTTAGGCTCTAGTAGCTCTTATCCTCTTGGAAATACTGGCGGAAGTGCTACAACTACCCTTGCAAAAGCTAATCTACCAGCTATAAAGCTACAAATAGATGCACACACACATACACGAGAAGAGCATAAACATATAGGTGGATTCCCCAGAGCAACAGGTTTTGGGTATACTAATAGTTATAACGGAACTATTTCCAGTGGAACAGGTAGCGTTTCTGAGGTAGCTGGTAGTCGATTCGGTTTAGTATATGCTTATACGAGTAGTGCTGGAGGTACAAATACAGGAAGTGCAGCTCCTTATACACAAAATATGGGAGAAGGAACACCTTTTAATAATATGCCTCCTTACTTGGTTTGTAACATCTGGAAAAGATTAAGTTAACCTCTTCCAGATATGGACTGTATAGTAAGCTGGAGTTATATCTAAAGGAGTTCCAGAACCTAAGTTAGAAGTATAAGGACTAGCAGATGTGGACATTCCAGTCCAAGAACGAGAGGCTTGAAAGCCTATTTTATTACCAGAACTACTGTCTCCACCATGTCCACCTAATCCTGATTGTTTTCTATAAAATGCTCCACTACCAGCATATCCAATATAATTGGAAGTATAGAAGTCCCCTGTTATCTCTTGTGTTCCTTTACCAAGAGAGAAACTATCTACCTGTAACTTTATGTTAGGTAAATTTTCTTTACTAATTGTAACAGTATTACTTCCACCTACCTGTCCACTAGTATTGTTGTCACTTGTAGAAAGTAAGAATCTACCTTCTATTTTCTCCCAAGTAGTGCCAAGAAAGCGCACTGCTGGGTTTGTAGATAGAGTTGTTATGTAGATATCTCCGATGCTGTAAGGGCAGAAATTTTTAAATTACAACCAATATTTTACCTAAAAGGAGTAAAAAAAATGAATATAAAAGAAATAATAAAAAAGATTGATTTGAATAAAATTATGTATGTAATAGCTTTAAATGAAATTAGTGGGAATGAAAATGTCATATGTAAATTTAGTTTTGCTGGAGGAATATCTGGATACAGTTTTGGAAGAAGTCAGTTTGATGTGAAACATAATGAAGCAGCTAGAAATTTTCTTAAAAACAAATGTGGTTTTACACAGGCAGAAATAGATAAACTTTTAAGATTAGACAAAGACATAGCTCCACTAAATGAAAAATTGAAGGCTCACAGAAAAGAGATAGATGAATTCGATGTTGAACATATAGAGAAAATGATATCTCATGTTGCTTCATTGGAAAAACTTCCAGATATGGATGAAAAAACTTTTGTTCATCTTGTGGATTACCACAATCAATTTTGTTTAAGCAAAAATGGAAAAATGCACAAATGGTTACAAACGAAAATATATATTATTCCAGAGGATATTTTAAATTTTAAATTAAATCTCAAATGGGGTAGAGAACAACCTAAAGATGTTAAAAGAAGATATAACAATATAGAAACTAACTGGAAATAAGGAGGAAAAAATGAACAGAGAAACATTATTTTTAATAGGAATAATTATATTGACTATAATAGGTATTGGTTTATTGTATAAATATAAAAGAGATACTTTAAAAGAAATTATAAAAGCAACTGCTTATTATATTGTAATACAAGCAGAGGAAGAGTTTATGTCTGGACAAGGAAAAGAGAAATTACAGTATGCAATAAAAGAATTAAAGAAAAAAATACCAAAATATTTTGCATGGCTTATTCCAGAAACCTTTATTATTAATTCCATAGAGGAGGCTTTAAAATACTTACAAAAAATATTTAAAGGTAGCAAGGAAAAACAACTTACTATTTTAAATAAAATCTTAGAAACGGCAACAAATGGAACTTCACAGGAAATATTAAAAACTACAAGACAAATGGAGCAAGATGTTAACAGTAGAGGATACATAGAAGGTTTTGTAGAGGGAAGAACAGATTTTAAAGGGGATAGTAATATAGTCGGAGGATTAAGAGCAGGGATTAAAATATAAAGCTGGAGGAACATAATGGATGGACTACTAAAAGAATATATAAATTTAGCTAAAATAGGTTTAGCTATGACCTGGACTAGCTGGGTAAGTGTTTCTATTTTTTTAATAGGAGGCTTCGATAATTTGTTTAGGGCATTATTAATAATGATGGTATTAGATTATATAACAGGAGTTGCAAAAGGCTTTAAAAACAAAAATGCTAATTCTAACAGAGCCTACAAAGGATTAAGAAAGAAATTAATTATTCTTGTTATAATTGTAGCAGCTTCACAAATGGATATGATTTTGCAAGGTATGGGGATAAGAACCCTCGTATTAATGTTCTATGTGGCTACTGAATTTTTATCTATATTAGAAAATGCAGCGATTTTGGGGGTACCTATACCAGAAAAATTAAAGGTAGCATTAGAGCAATGCAGAGATAAACAAGATATAAAAAAAGATAAGCAGAGGGAATAATCTCTCTGTTTTTTTTGTTATTTTAATAAAAGTCTTGATTAAAAATAGATTATATATTATAATTAAAATAAAATGGGGGTGAAATATGGCAGGAGTAAAAGGGCAGAAATCTGGAGGGCATAGTACGGCTGGAACAGGAGCAGGTAGACCAGTAGGGATTAAAAAAAATAAAGTAAAATTAGGTTACAAGTACACAGAAGAAGAAGCTGATTTGATAGAAAGAGTGTTGGAAAAAGTAAAAGAAGAAGAAAAAACAACATCAGCCGCGATATTAAAAATTTTTAAATTTTATGATAAAAACAGTAAATAAAGAGCTTTCTGTAAAAAGAGAGCTTTTTTTATTTATTCATTTTAATAAAAGTATTGACTTTTATTAAAATAAATAGTATAATTAATTTATAGAAAGGAGGTGAAAAAATATACATGAGAATAATAAAAGAGTTGGTATCCCTCGCCAAAGATTTACCAACTCAGCAAAAAACTTTTATCTTAATCTTATTAATTAACAATCTGGCTATAATAGCAGTTGTTTACTTAACAAGATAAGAGAGTAAGGGGAGTGAATCTCCCCGCCTCATGTATATATTATACCATATGAAAAGAAAAAATAAAATACTGATAATAATGTCTATAGCAATTCTTATTTTAACACTAATAATTATAACAATCATTAAAAAATGAAAAAAATTAGGGAGGAACTAAAATGACAAAATTTGATGTATTAAATAACTTAAAAAAATTTATAGGGGAAAAAATGGAAATAGAGCTCGAAAATGAGATTATTTGTGCTTTCGGGGACTGTTATGGAGAAAATTACATTTTTGTTGAAGAGATTTATAACAATGTTTTTAATTATACAGCTTATCCAGAAAATTATGATGATAAATTTTTGTTTGAAGTTGATGATGATAATGTCATTTTAGGAGTTTGCTTAAAATAATTAGAAATAAGGAGGAATAAAATATGAAAACATATAATGTAAAATTCGCATGTGGACATGAAGGAACTATTAATGTTAGTAAAGGGGAATATTGGAAAGTAGAAAATGCAGATAGATACTTGTGCTACAAATGTTATAAAAAAGCACAAGAAAATAGACAAAAATGGGAAAATGAAGAAGCACAAAAAGAATTTATAGAAGCAGGTTATCCAGAATTAACAGGGAAGCCATCTGATGTTGCTTCTGCAATAAGAATCAGAAAATCTTGGATTAATTTCTACAATGAGGTAAAAGATAACGAGGACGAACAAAAATATGTAGCTTTATTAAAAGAAACTTTAAATAAAGAAAATACAAATTTATATATAAAAATTGGCGGGTATGAAGATAAGATAATAGACTATATAGTAAGTTTGGCGGATGGTGAGGAGAAAAAATGACACTTAGAGATATGCTAGAACTATATTTTAGAGATTTAAAAACTAGGGTTAGGAGTAGCAGCTATAATGTAACCTACACTACAACAAACAATATGTTTAACCAGTATAAAGAAATTTTAAATAAAGATTTAAAAGAAATTACTGTAGAAGATATTGTTAATTTAAAAGAAAAATGTCTTATAAAATATAACCAAAATTTAATAGCTAGGTTAATAAAGCTTATACAAAAGCTTTTAAAAGAAGCTTTTGTATTAAAGTATACTCAAGTTAACATAGGGGATTTAATAAATCCCCTAAAATTTGTAGAGCATAAGGTAATTGAATTTATAAATTTAGAGGAGTTTGAAAAAATAATAAAGTATATCCAAAAAGGGAAGGAAGATAAAACAGAGGAAATACTGTATTTAAATCTTCTATTTAAAACAGGTATGCGAAATGGAGAAGCAAGAGCATTGACATGGGAAGATATAGATTTTAATAAAGGAACAGTTTTTATAAGAAAATCTGTGTACTCTCTAGTACATGGAAATTTTATAATAAATAAACCAAAAGCTAAACAGTCTACTAGAATAATACATCTCCCAAAGTCTTTATTGGAAGAATTAAGAATATATAGGGAAATTACAGAATATAAGGATAATAAAGATTTTATATTTTGTAAAGAGAAAGGTATTCCCAGAACAGGCGGGTTTAATAAAAGTACATTAAAAAGAGCTTGTAAAGCTCTAAATATAGAGATTAATCACCACGGATTAAGACACAGCCATGCTACTTTTTTAATCCAGAATAATGTTCCTATAAATTTAGTTCAATACAGACTTGGTCATTCTAGTATAGAAACAACACTAAAGATATATACTCATATAAAATTTTATGAAGAAAAAGAAATTTTGGATATATTGGATTGACTTTTTTTTATAAAAGTTTTATAATTCAATTGCTATATTTTTTATTGTTTTATCATATATATAGAATAGTAACTTGATAGTTTTTAAATTACATCAACCCAAGATGTGTATTAATTTGAATAGTAAAAAAAAGGGAGAATAATCTCCCTTTTTTTATTTGTATTATATCACTTTCTTTATATATAGTGCCCAAGTAGTACACAAAGTTATTTTTCTACATTTTAAATATCAGTTTAAATTATCTTTAATTCTATATTTTTAATCAGGATTTTATTTAGTTAAGATTAATTGGAGTATTAATGTGGTATTATAATTTATTTTATCACTAAAGTCAATTATATTTAAGTCATAAATCATTAAATTCTATTTTCATTAAAATAACCTTTAATAATAGAACAGTTTAGAAAATACTATAAATAAAAAAGAGGTAACTAGATAATGACAAAAAGTTAAATTATATACTTATATGTCTTTTTCTTAGTTATCCCCTTTATTTTACTTAGCTTGTCTGACTACATCTATCACAGTTCCATCTCTATATTCTACTACAGCTACTACAGTATCCGAAAGTGAAATTTTTTCTGGAACTCCTGTTAATTTTTCAACTTCCTCTTTTAATTCCTCTATTGTTTTCAATGGAATTCCTGCTGCTGTTAATATCTCTATTAAATCTAGTCTTTTTGGATTTACACAGATTCCTCTCTCAGTAACCAATACATCAACTGTTTCTCCTGGAGTCACCACTGTAGTCACCTTATCTGTAATAATTGGAATTCTTTTTCTCATGGTTGGAGCTACTACCACTGTAAGTTTTGCTCCTGCTGCTGTATCAGGCGCTCCTCCCAATGCTCCCATTATTATTCCAGTTGATCCAGTCAATGAATTTATATTATAATTTACATCTATTTCTGTTGCAGATAATATCATCACATCTAATTGATGGGCACTGCACCCTTTATTATGAGGATTTGCATACATAGAAGCTGACATCTCTATATGAGAAGAATTTTTAAGCATTGATTCTGCTGCTGCACTGTCAAAACTTTGAGTATCTAATAAGGCTTCAAAATATCCTCCCTCTAAAAGTTCAACCATAGTAGCTGTTATTCCTCCTGCTGCAAATGATCCCTTAATATTGTTTTCATCCATATATTCTCTCAAATATTTGCATACTGCCAAAGAAGCTCCACCAGATCCTGCCTGAAATGAAAAACCATTTTTTATATATCCAGATGCTGTCAATACTTCTGATGCTTTTTCAGCAATTAAAAGTTCTTGAGGATTTTTAGTTATTCTTGTTGCCCCAGTTGCTATCTGTTCAGGATCTCCAATAGATTCAACTTCTACTACATAATCTGTCTGTGTCATTGGGATACTAATTTTCTTTAATGGAAAAGGCATTAAATTGTCAGTTATAGCCACTACTTTCTCTGCATATTGAGCATCTACCATTGGATACCCCATAGCTCCAAATGCTGATTTTCCTTCTATCCCGTTCATATTTCCCATTCCGTCACAGGCTGGAGATGCTATAAAGGCTACATCTATTTTTAATTCTCCTGCTTCTATAGCTCTCGCTCTTCCTCCATGAGTTCTAAATACCACAGGTTTTCCCAAAATATTATTTTTAGAAATCTCTTTAGCTATCTCTCCTCTCAGTCCAGAAGTATTTATTCCAGTTACTACTCCTGTCTTAATATGTTCAATTAAAGGTTCATGAGCTTTTGTCAATGAAGAACAGACTAAATTAAGATTTTTTATTCCCAATTTTGAAATTTCATCCATTACCATATTAAGTACATAATCTCCATTTCTTAAATGATGATGAAAAGAAATTGTCATTCCATCTTTTATTTCACATTTTTCTATCGCTTCTTTTATAGAACTCAATATTTTTGAATCTCCTGGTTTAGAAAATCCTTTTAAAGGAGCATATTTTCTTCCTGTTGGCTTTGTAGCAAAAGGTCCAGCATAAGGTTTTACCACTCCATATCCTTCAATATATTCAGGAATTTCTCTTTCTACTTTATTTTTTATTTTTTTTATTTCCACCTTATCTCTTCCTCCTAACTATTTGATCATTCCTGCACTTTTAGCAAGTCTAACTACCTTTTCTGCTTTGGCAATAACTGGAATGTCAACCATTTTTCCATTTACAGTAATTACTCCACCTTTATTAATATTAGCTGCTTCTGCTGCTCTGACTATTTCCAATGATTTTTCAAGCTCCTTTTCATCTGGTGTAAATATCTTATGGACTATTTTCACCTGTGATGGATGAATACAAGATTTTCCTGCAAATCCTAAGTTCATTGATGATTTTACTTCTTCTTTAAATCCAGCTTCATCGTCTAAATCAGACCATACAGTGTCAATAGCATCTACTCCTGCAACAGCAACTGCCATTACTACCATAGTTCTTGCTACAAAAAGTTCTTTCCCTTCTTTAGTTCTTTCTGCTCCCATAGTTCGTGTAAAATCCTCTGCTCCAAAAGATATAGATATCACTCTTGGAGATGCTGTTGCAATACTTACTGCATTCATAACTGCTAAAGGAGTTTCCAAAGAACATTGTATCTTACATGCACCATTTTCTATTCCATGTTCTTTTTCAACTTCAGTTAATAAAATATCTAATTCTTTTACCTGTTCTGGGCTTTCACACATAGCCAGCCTCATTTTTCTAAGTCCAGCTGGAACCAATATTCTCACATCATCTTTTCCAAATTCTGTACTTAATGGATTAATTCTTGCAAAAATTTCAGTTTCTCCATAATCTACTGTTTTTAATGCTTCTGCCAGCAAATCTCTAGCTGCATCTTTATCTTCATATTTAACAGCATCTTCTAAATCAAATAGAACACAATCTGGTCCATAGAGATGAGCTGTTACTAACATTTTAGGATTATTTGCTGGGGCAAACATCATTGTTCTTCTTGCTCTTTTCTCCATTATTTTTCTCCTCCTGTCATAGCTCTTCTCACAGCTGTTCTTGTTCTTCCCTTTATTACAAAGTCTAAAGCCCCAAAATCCTGAACTAATACTTTTGCATTTTCAACTTTCATATCATCTAACACTTCTCTTACAGCTATTTCCATAAGTTTTCCAAACATCTTTTTATTTTTTGATTCTATCTCTATTTCAATTCCTATATTATCTAAATTTACAGTAATTAAAGCATCTGAATCCTTTTCATTTCCACATACTCCTACCATATTATTCTCTCCTTTATTACTTTGATTTTGCAAAAAGAGGCAACTAAAAGTTATCCTCTTTTTTACATTATTAATTATTTTTAGCTTTTCTTAAATATTCTTTAACTCCTCTTGTCATATATTGAGTTATAGAAGTAAGAAAAAATTTAGCTCCATATTCAGCATATTTTCTAGCTGTTTCATCATCAGTTACAAAAATTCCTGCTATTTTTCCTTTAGCTGTAATTTTATGAATAGTTTCTCTTATGATTCTTGTCATTTCTGGGTGTGAATTTGGAAGCCCCAAAGATGCAGCTAAATCATTTGGTCCTATAAAGAACATATCTATTCCTTCCACTTCCAGTATTTCATCTAAATTTTCTATAGCAGCTCCTGTTTCTAATTGAATGCTTACAAAAATTTCTTCATTTGCTTTTTTTAAGAACTCAGCTTTATCCTCTATCATTCCATATGAGGCAACTCTTGTAAAATAAGCTATTCCTCTCTCTCCCTTTGGTGGATAAAAAGCTGCTTTTATAACTTCTCTAGCATCTTCAGCTGTATTTATAACAGGAACAAGTATTCCTTCAGCTCCCATATCCAATACCTTATGTATCATATCTGGAGTACTATTGGTACATCTAACAAGTGCAGGAATCCTCTGACATTGAACTGCTCTTATCATATCAAAAATTGTTTCTTGATTCATAACCCCATGTTCATTATCAATGATAACAAAATCAAAACCAAGTCTTGATGTGTAATCAGCAACATCACCTGAAGCAAAAGGTACAAATGAACCAAACAGGATTTCTTTTTTTAGTCTTTCCTTTAAATTTTTATTCATATTCTTTCATATTATATGATAATTCCAAAAATTACCATATCCTCCTTGTATAATAATTTATAGATGTATTTATAGTTCATCTACTAAGACTTTATAGAATATTTTATAAGGCACTATGGATTAATTTTATTCTCTTACCACTTTATCTAATCCAATTTTTAATAATTACCCTTTTTATTTTACTTGTATATCTTACTATTATTTATATACTCTTCTTTAATTTCCTGCAATACTTTTTCATCACTGATTATGTCATATGCTGTTGCTGCAATGGCTTTTGCTCCATATATTACACAATTATGTGCATCTTCTGATTTTCCAGCATTTATATATTCCTGAGAATGTGAAGATGTCCCTGTAGGAACAAATTTTACTCTGATACAACTTCCTGGTATCTCATGCATAACATTTCCAAAATCAGTTGACCCTGTTTTTTCTCTAGGTTTTGTAATTCCAGGAATACCTATTAATTCAGCATTTTTTATGAAGAGCTCATTCAATGACAGCACAGGTATCTTATTATCAAGAGATTTTCCCTCTTCTAATTCATATTCTACTCCACTCATAATAGCTGCTCCTCTGATTACATCTTTAAAACGTTCTATTACACTGTCAAGGTATTCTCTTGAAAAAGAACGAAGTGAAAATTTTCCTACAGCTTTTGCTGGAACCACATTTTCTGGTCCTGGAAGTTCTTTAACTGTATAATGCATACGTACATCATCTTTTACATGTTCCCTCATAAATTCTATTCCCTGAAACGATAGGAGCAAAGCATCAAAAGCACTTCTTCCACTTTCAGGCATCAAAGCTGCATGAGCCCTCTTTCCATGATAAGTCACAGTAAAAGAAGATTGAGCCAGACATTTTATATCTGTACAAGTATCTGGAGCTCCATGCATCATCAGAGCCACATCTATATCTTTAAAGTATCCTGCTTTCAGCATATTCAATTTTCCACCAAAAGTTTCTTCTCCAGGAGTTCCATAAACAACTATTGAAAAATCTTTGTCTTTAATGATATTTTTTAATGCTGCTGCTGCTCCTACACAAGAAGGCCCTTGCATATGATGTCCACAGCCATGTCCCAAACCTTGTAAAGCATCATATTCACAAAGTATTCCTATTCTTGCTCCTCCTTTTCCTTTGTTATATATTGCTCTGAATGCTGTAGGAAGTTCTGCTATTCCCCTTTCTACCTGAAATCCATTTTTTTCTAAATAATTTGTTAATACCTCTGCTGCTTTTATCTCCTCTCCTCCATATTCTGGATTATCAAAAATAAAATCCGACATTTCTATTAACTTTTTTCTTTCTCTTTCTATCTCTTCAAACAAATTTTTTTTCATAGTTGATCTCCTCTTTTTTACATTGGTCCTAATTTTATAACTTGTGCTATTATAATCATAACTGCTCCTACCCCCAGCCACAGAGCAAAACATTTCCACATAAATTTCATCCAACGATCATATGGAATATTAGCTGCACCTATTATTCCCATCAAAGCAGTTGATGTAGGAAGAATATAGTTACAGAAACCATCTCCAAAGTTAAATGCTAAAATTGTAGTCTGTCTTGTCATTCCAATTAAGTCAGCTAGAGGAATCATTATAGGCATAACTACTGATGCTTGCCCTGAACCTGATGTTATAAATACATTAATTATAGTATTGGCAATCAGCATTCCTACTCCCTGCATATAAAAAGGAACCAAATTCAGTACTTTAGCAAGGGAATGAACAACAGTATCGATTATCTGTCCATCTGCCATTATACTACCTATACTTCTTGCAAGTCCAATTATAAATGCTGCACCAAGCATTATTTTACATCCATTTAAAAATTCTTTACATATTGTATTAGCATCAAATCCTGCTATTACACCTACCACTATTCCTAAAGTAAGAAAAATTGCAGATTGTTCTTTCATTTCCCAGCCAAGCATAATACAGCCATAAACTATAGCTCCCAAAGCTACTATCAAACATAAAATTATAGTCCATTTACGTACATTCATTTCTCCAAATTCTTCTAAATTAGTAGTTTCTTTAATTTCATTTTTTAAATCTAAATCATACATTGGTGAAAGTTCAGGATTTTTTCTTATCTTCTTTGCATACCTTACCAGATATATGTTCGTTGCTATAAAGTATACTACAAAACATATAGAACGATATCCTATCCCTGAATATAAAGGTAAATCTGCTATTTTTTGACTGACTATTGTTGTATTGACATTTAAAGTTCCAGTAGAAAAACCAATAGCTCCTCCCAATAGAATTATAGCTACTCCACAGATAGAGTCCAGCCCTAATGCTAAGGACATCATTACCATTACAGGAGCAAAAGCAATAAACATATTTACTCCCTGAGTTGTACATATCAATCCAAATACTAAAGTAAGAATAGGAATGAATATTCCTATATGATGAGAAAATTTCTTTGCTAGTTTTGCTATTACAGTTTGAAGAGCTTCACTTTTAGTAAGCATATGAAATGCTCCTCCTGAAAATAGTATTACCAACAAAAGATCAACATTTTTAATAAAAGCTTCCACTATATACATAGGAATTTTTATTGGATTTACAGGTGTATTTTTAATATAATTAAATTTAGATGGATCTATTACTTTTATTCCTTGTTCATTTGCATATCTTGTGTACTGCCCTCCTGGAATAATCCAAGTTAAAACTACTGCTGTCACTATAATAACAAAAATAATTACAAAAGTATGGGGCATTTTAAATTGTTTTTTGACTTTTCCTTTTTCCATTTAATCTCTCCTCTTTCCCGTTTTTTTGTATTAAAACCATGCATAGTTTTATGTTGCTTTTTAAATTTAAAATAATTATAATACAATTATAATTATTAGTCTAATTTAAAGATGTTTCATTTACCATAGCCTTTGGCTATATTTAATTAGGAGGAATGATATTATGGACTTAAGGGAACAGGAATATGTTACAGTTTTAGCCAAGTATGGAAATATTACAAAAGCTGCTGAAGCTTTGTATGTTTCTCAACCTACTCTTAGTATTTTTATAAAACGTTTAGAAGAAAGAATGGGAATAAAATTATTTCAATACATTGGTAAAAAAATGATTCTCACTCCAGCAGGAGAATTATATGTAAAAAGAGCAAAGGAGCTTCTTATAATTCAAAATCAGTTTTTAGGAGAGCTTACAGATCTGGTCGCTGGATATACTGGTAAAATAAGAGTAGGAATACATCTTCGACGTACTAGATTTTTTATCCCTAAGCTACTTGTAGAGTTTGAAAAAAAATATCCAAATATAGAAGTAATTTTTATTGAAACTAAGAGTGAAAAAATGGAAACAATGTTATTAGATGGAGAATTAGATATCATTTTTACTAATAAGGTAAGTGCTGTTGATAAATTAAATGTTATTTCTGTTTATAAGGACAAACTTCTCCTTGCTGTATCTCCTAATAATCCTGCTTGTAAGTATGGTGTTAAAATCAAAGGTCACGAACATTTATGGTTAGATTTAAATCATGTAAAAAATAATAGATTTATATTACAGTCACCTGAACAGGCTACAAGAGATTTTACTAATAAAGCTTTAATCTTTTCCAAAGTTAATCCAGAAAAAACTTTTATTATCAAAAATATGGAAACTGCTTCCCAACTTGCTGCTGAAGAGTATGGTGTTGCTTTTACCATGGCAAGTTATGCAAGATTTTTTTCTTATTACAAACCTGTAAAGTTTTTTGAAGTTGGATCTCCTGAATTTTTTGTAGATATCTGCATTGTTTATAGAAAAAATTTCTATCTAACTGCATATGCCAAAGATTTTATTTCGCTTATAAAAAAATTTTTCATATAAAATTAAAATATTTATATTTATTTAGTTATTATTTTAATAGAAATATTATTA
>ERZ791743.545-NODE-545-length-33416-cov-44.766464_pt1 | contig 33416 bp, 30 predicted proteins | sample MGYA00509952_ERZ791743 | MGnify/ENA primary metagenome ERZ791743 (study PRJEB30046, sample SAMN00792040) | human gut metagenome | study: EMG produced TPA metagenomics assembly of the A metagenome-wide association study of gut microbiota in type 2...
TCATGCCACAAAGATAGTGTTTTTAACTAATTCCCCCAAGTTTTCAAACTGAGCCCAAGTTTTCAAACTGAGCCAATATGCTCAGCGGATTTTTATAGGAATGAATAAAAAAAAGAAGGTTCATCGTGTAGTACGACATACCTTCTTTTTGTGACCGCGACAGGATTCAAACCTGTAACCGGCTGATCCGTAGTCAGCTACTCTATTCAGTTGAGCTACGCGGCCATTGTTAAAACTCTTGATACCATTTATTTTTTTTGTGACCGCGACAGGATTCAAACCTGTAACCGGCTGATCCGTAGTCAGCTACTCTATTCAGTTGAGCTACGCGGCCATTGTTAAAACTCTTGATACCATTTATTTTTTTTGTGACCGCGACAGGATTCAAACCTGTAACCGGCTGATCCGTAGTCAGCTACTCTATTCAGTTGAGCTACGCGGCCATTGTTCTTTCGTTTTAACGGGTGCAAAGATACGGACTTTTTTTGAATCTGCAAGTGTTTTAGCAATTCTTTTTTCAAAAAATTATTCGATGAAACGGGAGTTAAATAGCTGCCAACCTAGTGTGAGTCCTACATTCCAGTCGTTATTCGGTGAGCTATAATGATTTACGTATGCACTGATAGAACCGAAAGATAATTGGAATACAAGAGAGATTTCTCCTAGATATTCGAATTTTGTGAAGGCTTTACCATAATATGCTTTTCCGTATTCATCTTTTTTAATAGGAAAGATGGGAATGAAACCATAGAATTCTCCTCGTAGCTGGATAGAATTTCCTAATTGATAGATAGGAATAGCCCCGATTCCGGTATATTGATTGGCGCGGAATGCCTCATTGTAGGTCACTTTGCTATGGGCGGTGGGGGCAAATTCGCCCGCTTCCATTAAAGTTGCGGTATAATTATTTGAAAAATTTCGTGAAGAGTAATAGGCTTCCAAATAAGCTCCTAGTGTAAACTTAGGGCTTATTTTGTGATATGTTTCATTTTCATAAGATACCTGCAACCATGATTGTATCTTTTTATATTGGTTTTCTACAGGAGCTTGCGGATTGCCAGCTTTAAACTTTTCCCTGCCTGTGAATATTTGTGCTGCCATTTTTTCTCTGCTTCCCTGAGTGGCAAATTGTCGTGCGTTCAAGGTGCTTCCTTCCAAGACTATGGAGCCTCCAAGGATGTCGTAAGTGCTACGATCATGCTTTGCCTGACTGAAATCAATGATATTGGTTTGGAAATAGCGATCTTGAATGCGTGCGATTCCTATCCCAAATTCGGCTTTTTTTCGGCTGAGGAAGGGAAGTGCTGCTTTTATTTTCACGAATTCCTCTTTCTTTTTATTAAAAGCCGGATTGTCGTTGTTGGAGAATAACTTTTCTTCTTTATAATAGTCAAAGGTGGAGATGGAGGCCATGAAACGGTATGAAGTAGGTATTCGGGTTGGGAAATCGATGCGTGCTGCCAGTTGGAGGTTATTATAAATTCTGCCAAGTTGTCCGTCGAATGTAAATTCTTTAGAGTAATAGTTCAGGTTTTGGTAAGATGCACCAAAATAAACTTGGTTGGCTCCACTGGAAGAGACATTTCCACCAACTCGGGCAGAGAGATTGGCTTCCATCTTGACTTGTAAGTTCAAATCGTAAGTTCCGTCCTCCTTATTATAAACAGCGTGGGGAATAATTTCAGAGATTATATTATCTGATAACAAGCGAAAATATCCTTGTTTTACATCTTCTATTGTAAATGTCTCGTAATTATTTTCGTGGAATTCTTTGCGGATATATTGTTTCTGCCGTTCATTAGCGCCTGTGATATTGACTTTTTTGAATCGAAGTTCGGGTAAATTACTTTTATATGCCAAGCGCCGGGCTTCTATTTGGGCAGGATTCACTCTTCGATGGATTCGGCTTTTTATAGAGTCCATCATTTCCAATGTGCGTTTATAACCGATATCATGTAGTTCGTCGAAACGGTTGAAATCCATCAGGTTGACATTGTCGTATTTGAATGTTAATAGAATCCCTAAAGAATCGGGTAGCGTATAATCCGTCTTTTGCATGATCATATTTTCCAATTGTCCCATGATGTCTCCTTCTTTGGGTTTTCCAGGGTTGGTAGAAACGGTACTTCCTATAATAATATCAGGATGGAAATCGTCTTTCATCACATTTACCGGGAAATTATTGTATATTCCTCCATCATAAGCGAGTATTGAATCTATTTCAATCGGTTTGAACATGGCCGGAAAGCTCATGGAAGCACGGACAGCATCTCCTAAATCACCATCTTTCAATATCATGGCGCGTTTATTGTAAACGTCGGATGCAATGCAGCGGAAAGGAATAAACAAACTATCAAAGTTTTCTTTGCATGCCGCGGTGGATTGGGCAAAAAGTTGCAGAAATACGATATTCATTTGGATGGGATCTACAATACTGTTGGGCAGAAAATGGGGCTTTACACTTTTAAGGGAGTCCTTTAATGAAATACGAATGTTGATAAACTCCGGAGTCGGCGGATTTTTCTTGAAATAGTAGATATATTTTTCTTCAACATCTCCCGAATACCAGCGTTTAAAGTCATCTGATTTGAGTAGTTGTTCCATTTCATCAGGAGAATACCCCATAGCGTAAAGTGAGCCGACAATGGCACCCATAGAAGTACCGGTAATATAATCTATGGGGATTTCATTTTCTTCCAGTGCACGGATAATACCAATGTGAGTCAGTCCTTTAGCGCCGCCACCACTCAATACAAGTCCTACTTTTTGTGCTTCCATTTGCAAAGGGATTAATATTAGGAGTAGGAGTATATATATGCGTTGTTTCATGGATTTTCTATATTTTCCCAAATATAGAAATAAATCTTTATATATATTCGTTTTGGAAATAAAAAAGAGAAAGGGTATCAAAAGCAATTGTGTAGTTTTGCTGTTGATACCCTCTCTTTAGTTATGAGAAAAGCTCATAAAATCAGATTAATTCGATGCTTCGTTTTACAAAGTTGGTTAAAGCTTCTCCTTTTAACATATTGTTTTGTAATAATGCAAGATCGATTAATTGGTGGATTATCTTATTTCCATTGGCGTACTCACCTAAGACAGCCTGTTTCTTGGTGGTTTCATCCGATATTTTCTTTTCGATATCATTTAATTCATCTTTCTCTGCTTGCGGGATGTCTTCTGTTTTTTTGCCTTCTTGAGCCTTTTGGAGTTCCTTACGTCGGTTGTTTAAATTTGCCATTTCGCTTTCGATAGGTTCAAGTGCTGCTTTGCACGAGTTGTCGGCATCTGTCAATACTTGTTTGACGAGTTTGTGATCGGCATTCAAAACAAGGTTATACATATTTGGCATTTCTCCATAAAAACTCATACCGGCCTGAATATTAGCCATTTCTTTCATACGCCGCATATATTCGCTTTGTGTAATCATTATCGGTGCACCGTTTTCTCCTAACGCTTGTGTTTCGACATTGAATTCCACTTTCTTTATCTGAGGCAACTGACTGCGGAAGACGGAAGAAAGAATCTCGCGTTGATTGGATTCCAAGTTAGCTTCTTTATGCTCCTCTTTGGCAATCAAACGATCAATGACATCACTATCCACACGAGTGAAGCGACTCTTTTCAAATTTTTGTTCGAGCATGCTTATCATGGCTACATCCAGTTGACCATCCATCAGTAATATATTGTATCCTCTGTTTTTGGCAGCGTCAATGTAACTGTATTGTTCGTCCATGTTGTTGGAATACAGGTAAATCAGATTTCCATCTTTATCTGTTTGGTTATCTTTGATTAAACTCTGATATTCTTCATAAGTATAATATTTTCCGTCTGTATCTTTCAATAAAGCAAATTTATTGGCTTTTTCATAGAAATCTTCTTGAGTCAACATGCCATAATTGATGAAAATCTTCAAGTCATCCCATTTTTCTTCAAATTCTTTACGGTTATTTTTGAAGATGGCTTGTAAACGATCTGAAACTTTCTTTGAAATATAGGTAGAAATCTTCTTTACGTTCGAGTCGCTTTGCAGATAAGAACGTGATACGTTTAACGGGATGTCCGGTGAATCAATTACACCGTGTAAAAGAGTTAGAAAGTCAGGTACAATGCCTTCTACTGAATCTGTTACATATACTTGGTTGCAATATAACTGAATTTTGTTACGTTGCAATTCAATATTGCTCTTGATTTTCGGAAAGTAAAGAATACCTGTTAAATTGAACGGGTAGTCTACATTCAAATGAATCCAGAACAAAGGCTCGTCTGCCATCGGGTAGAGTTCCTGATAGAATTTTTTATAGTCCTCGTCTTTCAGCTCCACCGGTTTACGAGTCCAAAGAGGATAAGTTTCATTAATAATATTATCTTCGTTTGTCTCTACTTGTTTACCGTCTTTCCATTCTTTCTTTTTTCCAAAAGCTACAGGAATGGGGAGGAAACGGCAATATTTAGTAAGTAAAGCAGATATACGTGCTTCTTCTAAGAATTCTTTGCAATCATCGTCTATGTATAAGATAATGTCTGAACCACGGTCTGCTTTTTCCACGTCTTCTATCGTAAACTCAGGGCTTCCATCGCAAGTCCATTTCACGGCTTGAGCATCTTCGCGATAAGACTTGGTGATGATTTCCACTTTTTTTGCCACCATAAATGCGGAGTAGAAACCTAGTCCGAAGTGACCGATAATGGCATTGGCGTCATCTTTGTATTTTTCAAGAAAATCATTGGCGCCAGAAAAAGCAATTTGATTAATATACTTTTCTATTTCTTCAGCAGTTAATCCGATACCACGATCGGAGATAGTGATAGTATCTGCATTTAAACTTACTTTGACAGTGAGGTCGCCCATTTCTCCTTTAAACTCCCCTTTGGAGGCAAGAGTCTTGAGCTTTTGGGTAGCATCTACTGCATTAGATACCAATTCACGAAGAAATATTTCATGGTCACTATATAAGAACTTTTTAATGATGGGGAAAATATTCTCGGTAGTTACCCCAATGTTTCCTTTTTGCATATTATTAATGTTTTAAGTTATTGTTATTTGTAATTGTAAGCTTTGGAGCAAAAAAAATGCCAGATACACAGGTATCTGACATTTTGGCGGTTATTTTTGGATAACTTTTAGTCCTTTACTTTTCTACAGTCATACTGATGGCATCTTCTTCTTTATTGTATGACACTTTAATAGTATCTCCGGGCTGTAATTCTGTACCAAGAATTATTTCTGACAATCCGTCTTCCAAATAGTTTTGAATAGCACGTTTCAACGGACGTGCACCGAATTGTATATCATAACCTTTTGATGCGACAAATCGCTTTGCTTCGTCATCTATAATCATCTTATAGCCAATGTTTTCAATCCGCTGGTGAAGTCCTTTAAGCTCAATGTCGATAATCTTCACCAATGCTTCCATATCCAATTGGTCGAAATTAATAATTTCGTCTAGGCGGTTAATGAATTCAGGGGCAAAGGCTTTGTTTAAAGCCTTTGTAATGACTCCTTTAGCATATTCTTTATCCTCACGTGCCTGTGTAGTGAAGCCTATTCCTTTGCCGAATTCTTTTAGTTGGCGGGTTCCTATATTAGAGGTCATGATAACTACCGTATTCTTGAAGTCTACGGTTCTGCCATAACTGTCAGTCAGTCGGCCTTCGTCCATTACTTGCAACAAAATATTGAATACATCGGGGTGGGCCTTTTCTATCTCATCCAATAAAACGATAGAATAGGGTTTGCGTCTTACTTTTTCAGTTAGTTGACCTCCTTCTTCATAGCCTACGTATCCCGGAGGTGCTCCTACGAGCCGTGAAACTGTAAACTTCTCCATATATTCACTCATATCAATGCGAATCAGTGCATCAGTGGAGCCAAACATCAGTTTTGACAATTCTTTGGCTAAATGAGTTTTACCGACTCCTGTAGGTCCTAAAAACATAAATGTACCAATAGGCTTATTGGGGTCTTTTAACCCTACGCGACTGCGCTGGATAGCTTTTACTAATGTATTAATCGCTTTATCCTGACCTACTACTTTAGTTAGTAGTTCATCTTTCATGCTTAATAACTTCACGCCTTCAGTCTGTGCCATTTTTTGTACGGGAATTCCCGAAATCATAGAAACTACGTCAGCAATCTGCTCTTCGTCCACAGTTTCGCGATTTTCTTTTAAGGCCTTTTCCCATTTTTCTTTCAGTATATCCAATTGTGCTGCATATTCTTTTTCTTTGTCGCGGTAGCTGGCGGCAAGCTCGAAGTTCTGCAGTTTGACAGCCTCATTTTTAAGGGATTTCATTTCATCTATCAACTTTTCCTGCTCTTCGATTTCCTTAGGGGCGCTTATATTTATGAGGTGTACGCGCGAGCCTGCTTCATCTAAAGCATCAATAGCTTTATCCGGGAAATTTCGATCGGTTATATAGCGTTCTGTCAGTTTTACACAAGCTTCCAATGCGGCATCGGTATAGTTTACATTATGGTGATCCTCATATTTTTCTTTGATGTTTTGCAGAATTTGGATTGTTTCTTCGGGTGTAGTAGGCTCTACTATGACTTTTTGGAAACGGCGCTCCAAAGCTCCATCTTTTTCAATATTCTGACGATATTCGTCTAGTGTGGTAGCACCAATGCATTGAATTTCACCTCTAGCTAATGCCGGCTTTAACATGTTGGCGGCATCCATAGAACCTGCAGCAGAACCTGCACCGACGATGGTATGTATTTCATCAATGAAAAGAATAATATTGGGATTTTTCTTTAATTCATTCAAGATAGAACGAATACGTTCTTCAAATTGTCCTCGATATTTTGTACCTGCTACAACAGCCGTCATATCAAGTGCAATCACACGTTTGTCAAACAAGATGCGTGAAACTTTTTTCTCTACAATTCGAAGTGCAAGTCCCTCTACAATAGCAGATTTACCTACACCTGGCTCACCAATGAGGATAGGATTGTTTTTTTTGCGGCGGCTTAGAATCTGAGCTAATCGCTCAATTTCCTTAATTCGCCCCACTACAGGGTCTAATTTACCTTCTTCGGCGGCACGTGTCATATCTGTACCGAAATTATCGAGTACAGGTGTATCATTAGTAGGTTTCTTTTGGGTAGAGCGTGTCTGTTGGGTAGCTCCAGATTGGCTATTTCCTGTCGAAGGCTGATTTTGGATTTCATCCTCTTCTTCATCTTCATCTTCGCTGAACCCAAGCCCTGCGTGAATATCTGGCTGAAGAGTAAGTTGTTCGATTATTTTATCATATGTCACATTGCTGCTTTCTAGTAAATGGAAAGCAGAGTTATTCTTAACTTTCATGATTGCCAATAGAATATGTTCTGAATCAGCGAGTGAATTCTTAAGTAATTTTGCTTCCAAAATACAAAGCTTTAATACTTTGGATGCAGATTCGTTAAAGTTGATATTAGCATCGTAAATGGCATCGCTTTCTGAATCTCTTTTCAGGATATTCTCTAATTGGTATTTTATATCTTGTAAATTAATATTTAAGTTTAGTAGAATCTCGATAGCCTTTCCTTCACCTTCACGTATCAGTCCCAACAGCAAGTGTTCGGGACCGATATAGCTGTTTCGGAGTCTATTTGCCTCTTCTTTGCTATAAGTAATGATGTCGGACACTCTTTGTGTAAATTGATTATTCATAAAATTATTATCCTCCTTAAAAAGTATAGTGTTTATTCTTTAAATGCAAAGATACGCATAAAAATGATGCGTACCGTTATTTTTCTTTTTATTTAATATTATACCTGCAAAATGTGTGCCACATTATATTTTATGCTCTTCGAAAAGAGGAATATTATGTATTATGCTATTTTTTGTCTAAAGACATGTAAGTACATGGCAAAATATGTCATTTGGCTCAACTTTTTTTCGGGTTTGTTTTCGTATGTCGTATAAAAGCCGTACCTTAGCGTGGTTTTTGATAGACCCTGAAATGTATAATTAATATTTGTTTTAAATGCAAGAACAAGACAGAATTATAAAGATTAACATCGAAGAGGAAATGAAGTCGTCGTACATTGATTATTCTATGTCGGTAATCGTGGCACGCGCCCTCCCTGATGTACGAGATGGTTTGAAACCCGTTCACAGACGTATACTTTACGGAATGATGGAACTGGGGAACACCTCGGATAAAGCTTATAAGAAATCAGCAAGAATAGTAGGTGAAGTTTTAGGAAAGTATCACCCTCACGGTGATTTATCTGTATATGGCGCTCTCGTTAGAATGGCTCAAGATTGGGCAATGAGATATCCGTTGGTTGATGGTCAGGGTAACTTTGGTTCAGTGGACGGTGATAGTGCAGCTGCTATGCGTTATACTGAAGCAAGATTGAAAAAAGTAGGTGAGGAAATGATGCAGGACTTGTATAAAGAAACTGTTGATTTTCAAAATAACTTTGATGATACATTGCAAGAGCCTACTGTTATGCCGACTCGAATCCCGAATTTATTGGTAAACGGAGCGTCTGGTATTGCGGTAGGTATGGCAACTAATATGCCGACTCATAATCTTTCGGAAGTGATAGATGCTTGTATCGCCTATATTGATAATAATGATATTGATATTGAGGGATTAATGCAATATGTAAAGGCCCCGGATTTTCCTACAGGGGGTTATATATATGGCATAAGTGGTGTGCGTGATGCTTATGAAACAGGTCGCGGACGAGTAGTGATGCGTGCAAAGGCTGAAATAGAAACACATACTTCGCATGATAAGATTATCGTAAATGAGATTCCTTATAACGTAAATAAAAAAGAGCTGATTGAAAATATCGCTTCATTGGTCAATGAAAAGAAAATTGATGGTATCTCATATGTAAATGATGAGTCTGACCGTGAAGGTATGCGTATTGTTATTGATGTTAAGCGTGATGCTAATGCCAGTGTCGTGCTTAATAAGCTATTTAAGATGACAGCTCTGCAGACTTCTTTTGGCGTGAACAACATCGCATTGGTGCATGGACGTCCCCAAATGCTCAATCTAAAAGATTTGATTAAATATTTTGTGGAGCATCGTCATGACGTTGTGATTAGACGTACTCAATATGATTTACGCAAAGCCCAAGAACGTGCTCATATTTTGGAAGGTCTTATTATTGCATCGGACAATATTGATGAGGTGATTCGTATTATTCGTGCTGCCAAAACTCCAAATGATGCAATAGCTAATTTGATGGAACGTTTTAGCTTAAGTGAAATTCAGTCACGTGCTATTGTTGAGATGCGCTTGCGCCAACTTACCGGTCTGATGCAAGACCAACTTCATGCAGAATATGAAGAAGTTATGAAACAGATCGCTTACTATGAAGAAATTCTTTCTAATGATGAACTTTGTAAAAAAGTAATCAAAGATGAATTACTCGAAGTAAAAGCTAAATATGGTGATGTGCGTCGTTCGGAAATCGTTTATTCTTCAGAAGAGTTCAATCCGGAAGATTTTTACGCAGATGACCAAATGGTTATTACTATTTCACATATGGGATACATCAAGCGTACACCGTTATCTGAATTCCGTGCTCAAAATAGAGGAGGAGTAGGTTCTAAGGGAAGTGAAACACGTGATGAAGACTTTGTAGAGCATATTTACCCGGCTACGATGCATAATACGATGATGTTCTTTACTCAAAAAGGTAAATGCTATTGGCTGAAAGTGTATGAAATACCGGAAGGAACAAAGAATGCTAAAGGACGTGCTATCCAGAACTTGTTGAATATTGATTCAGATGATGTAGTAACGGCATATCTTCGTGTGAAGAGTTTAAATGATACCGAATTTATTAATAGCCACTATGTCTTGTTTTGTACAAAGAATGGTGTAATTAAGAAAACATTGCTTGAACAATATTCACGTCCTCGACAAAATGGTGTGAATGCGATTACTATTCGTGAAGATGATAAAGTTATTGAAGTACGCATGACAAATGGTAATAATGAGATTATCATTGCTAACCGTAATGGTCGTGCCATTCGTTTCCACGAAAGTGCGGTTCGCGTAATGGGACGTACCGCAACCGGAGTTCGCGGTATGACTTTAGACGAAGATGGAAGCGATGAAGTAATCGGAATGATATGCATAAAAGATCCTGAAACAGAATCTATTATGGTTGTGTCGGAACAAGGTTACGGTAAGCGTTCGGATATAGAAGACTATCGTAAGACCAATCGTGGTGGTAAAGGTGTCAAGACATTGAATATTACTGATAAGACAGGTAAATTGGTTGCTATAAAGTCGGTTACGGATGAAAATGATTTGATGATTATCAATAAATCGGGTATCACAATTCGTTTGAAGGTAGCTGATGTACGCATTATGGGACGTGCTACTCAGGGAGTTCGTTTGATAAATCTTGAAAAGCGTAACGATCAAATCGGCTCTGTATGTAAAGTAACATCAGAATCGGAAGAAGAAATGGCCAACGAGGATGAAAATCTATTAGATACCGAAGCTCCAATTAATGGAGGAGATATTCAAGGTGAATCCTTTGCCGAAGAGAATAGCGAAGAATAAAAGAGAACATAAAAGATTGTATTATTAAATCCACAAAATTATGAAAAAAGTATTATTTACAGTGGCTTTATTATTGGGTGCATGTTTTGCATCTGCACAGGTTAGTGCTGTTAAAGAAGCTAAATCTTTAAAAAGTAAACCTGAAGAAGCTGCAAAAGTTATTGAACCGGCTTTGACCAATCCCGAGACTGCAAATGATCCAGAAACTTGGAAATTAGCAGGTGACTTTCAGAAAGCTATGTATGATGACGAAAACATGAAACTTTATTTGCCAGGTGGTCAAGCTGATACAACTAGACTTTATAACAGTTTGGCAAAAATGTATGAGTATTATTTGAAATGTGATGAGATGGAGCAGGCTAAAGTCAAAAGTGGTGAGATGAAAAAGCCTAAATATAGAAAGAAGAATGCTAATGCTCTTAAAACATTACGTTTGAATTTAATTAATGGTGGTGGAGATGCTTATAATAAAGGCGATTACGCTGATGCTTTGAAATATTTTGGTCTATTTGTAGATGTTGTAAACGAACCTATATTTGCTGATGATGAATCTCTTAAGGCAGATACATTGAATGCTTTATATGCTTGTTATGCTACTTTGGCTGCTAATATGCTAAAAGATAAAGATGCAGTTATCAAATATGGTACGATAGGTAAAGAAGATAAGAGCGAAGGTTATAGAGCTTTGATGTGTTTGGCTGAGGCTTATGGTGATAAAGAAACTGGCGATTCAATAAAATGGCTGGAAGTAATTAAAGAAGGAACAGAAAAATTCCCTCAGCAGGAGTATTTTGTTGGTAATATCATGGATTATTATATCCAAAAAGGTATGGTTGATGAGGGTTTAGCTCAAATCAATAAGCTGCTTGCTACTAATGAAACTCCATATTTCTTATATGTGAAAGGTATTTTGCAATTCGAAAAGAAACAATATGATGATGCTATTGCTACTTTTAATAAAATTATCGCTAATGGTGGTGATTTAGTAGCTGAAGCTTACGCCAAGATTGGTGATTGCTATTTCTTCCCAGCACAGATTGTGGTAGAAGAGAATTCAGAATTAGCTATTGATAATCCTAAGTATAATGAAAATGAAAACCAGATTAAAGCTTTGTATGAGAAGGCTAAACCTTTTTACGAAAAGGCTAAAGAATTGAAACCGGACAATAATACATTATGGGGAAATTATTTACTGAATATCTATTGGAAATTGAACAGAGCAGAATATGATTCTTTAGAAAAAGAATTAGGGCTCTAATTCTTTTTCATAATAAAAATAAGAGGCTGTCTCAAAATGAACTTGAGATGGCCTCTGTTGTTTCATTTCAGATTGAAGTCATTTGGATTTGTAAGATTATGTGCTATGCCCAGCAAGGCCGAACTCAATTTCCACCTTTTAAGTCTACGAAGAGGAAGGCAGGCGGGCTCTGAATATTCCAATTATAATCATATTATAATCAAGATTATGTTTAATTATTAAGAAGCTCTATCCATTTACTCCTTTTTCAATGAATATTTTCCTGGGATGGACTAATTTAATACTTAAGACCCATCCTAAGAAAATATATTTTGGTCAATCCTATTTAATTACTAATATAGGCGTATTAGCATGGAATATCATTTTTCGGGCAATACTTGGGTTGAATAATCGAGCAAAGATATTTCTTTTGTAGTTTGTGATACAAATAACATCTATATTTTCTTCTTTTACATATTTATCTAGATTATTCAATATATTATCTTCTTTAATCACATTGTAATCTAATTCCAATTGTGGGTATTGTTTTTGAAAATAATCTTTGATTCCTGCAAGTTTAATTTCGTTCCAGGCATCATTTTCTGTGCTTAAGTGGATAAATGAAATAGCAAAATAGAAAGATTTGAAGGCAGTTATTAATGTGTCAAAAGCGATTAAATCTCTTTGATCAAAGTTGGTCACAAACGCTACCTTTTTGATATCATTGAAAGTCTTTAGTGGAGTATGTTCTGGTATTGCGTATACAAAAGTTTTGCTTCTTTCAATAACTTCTGCTGTTACACTTCCTATTAGGTCGATATCTTTTTGACTTCTGCCCCGTGTACCCATAATGATAATCTGTGGTTTATACTCTTTGGCATAACGTAATATTTCTTCTTCAGGAATGCCATCACGCAAAATACATGTATATTTTATATTGGGAAACTCGCCGTTTTCCACTTTCTTTTTAATCGTATCTGACAACTTATTCAGCTCTTTATGAACTGTTTCTATCATACTCTTTATAGAGTCTTCTCTTTCTATTTGAAAGTTGAAATTTTCTGTTCCATAAGGGATTGTGGGAACATAGATAGGACTGAAATAAGCATGTAGCAAAATAACTTCTGCATTTATAGATTTAGCAAATGAGAAACCAAATTGACAGGCTTTTAATGAGTAATCTGAGAAATCGACAGGAATAAGTACTTTCTTTTGCTTATTTCTCTCTTTATTACTCTCTTCTTGTTCTTTTACTATATCTTCGGCTAACCATGTAGAACTTTCTATGATTTGTAGAGCATGAGGTAAATCACTTTCCTTAATTCTTACTCTCACACCGGAAGATATGACAGGCTGAATTAAGTTTACGTTGTGAATATATGCTTCAATACCCTCTGCTTCAAGTACATTCTTAAGAATCTGAGCCTTAGCATAAGTGAGAATCGCTAGAGTTACTAATTTATCTTCCATAACAGTTCCTTTTTAGAGTTTTCTATATATACATCTTTAAAACAAAAAATCCCAATTGAATGTTGCCATTCAACTGGGATTTCTATTTTATGCTTCTTGCATTTCCTCCTTTTCTACTTCCCTTAAAATATCTATTGCTTTATCTAAAACTGTTGTATCATCCAGCATTACTAAACCACCATCCGGACCTGGTTCCAAGTGGATACCAACACTTTTTCCTGTTTTGAAATTATGACCTCCAAAAAAATTACGCACAGTTTCTACACTCATATTAAGTTCATCAGCTATTCTATGCATACTTCCACTGGGTAATGAATCTTTGATTTTACGCAGCTCGTTGAATGTTATCGTTCTGTTCATAGTGTCTTAAATTTTAGTTATACAAGTGATATTTAATTCACGCTATAAACTTAAGCAAAAAATAATATAAAACAAAGTATTTCCTTCTTTTTTTAAAGTGAAGAAATGAAATGCTATTTCCCTATAAGTTTAATGTATGAGCTGTAATAAACCCGAGAAGAATAATCATAAAATACGTCAATAATAGGACTGTAAATAGTAGATTAATATCGTTTATCAAATAACCACTAGCTGTATATTTATTGGAAATACAACGAGGTTGATGGAAGATGCGTTTGTGAATAAAGCTATATAACAAATACATCAGATATCCTATTAAACACCCAGCCAGTGTACCGAATAGAATATCCCCGGGATAGTGCACACCTAAATATATGCGTGAATATGAGTTGAGAATAGCCCAAAAAATGAGCATGAAAGTGAGTGATTTGTTTTTGAATAACAGAGAAAGAAATACAGTAAGTGCGAAAGTATTGGCAGCATGGCTTGAAATAAAACCGAATCGACCTCCCCTATATCCATTTACTATGTCTACTATATACATGATATCTGGGTCTTGCGTGGGGCGAAAACGATGAAAATAGGGTTTACAAACACCTGAAGCAATTTGATCTGCTAAAGTAATGACAAGGGCAATCATTGCAATAGTCAGTAAAGTTTCTTGTATCTTATTATTTTTAATAATGATATACAACAGTATAATAGCAGTGGGAATCCATATATACGTACTTGTTGCTACCCACATGAAGCCGTCCCAAAAAAGAGAATTGCTTCCATTCAGGTTCAATAAAAGTTCCTTGTCGAGTGCTATATACTGTTGTATATCCATTGTTTTTTAGATTATTTCTATTACATTAGTTGGTACCCATCCCACGTTGCCATCTTCCAATCTGATCTCTTTCCACTCTTTCATTGTGTTGTCTTTAATCATGACTTTTCTTCCTTCGTGAAGAATGAAAAGGTCTGTTCCACTTTGATTGGGAGTACTTTTGACCGTAACACTGGGAGCTATGATAATGGCACTGTCTCGGTTTAACAGTTCTGCCTTTTGTTTAGAAGCAAAAATGTTAGAGAATATACAGATTGCAAAAAAACATATGGCAGAAATGAAACCTATTTTTTTCCATACTACCCGCTTGCCAAAAATAAATAAGGCTAACATAAAAATAGTCAAAATAAAGGTAACAATACCTGTTTGAGCCCATCCTTTTTCACTCATTGAATTAATAAGTGATTGAATCCATGTAATAAAAAACATTTCACTAGGCAAAGTTACCTTATCGACAGTTTTACTACGTGCCAATTCTAGGTTGAAACGAATATCATTATTACCTGGATTCAGCAATAAAGCTCTTTCATAATTGAGCACAGCTTTTGCTATATTATTCATTTTATAGTAACTGTTTCCCAAATTATAATAGATATCTGCCGATTCTCCTTTATTCTTTAAAATACTTTCATATAACTCTGCAGCATTGGTAAAATCATTATTGATATAGGCACTATCGGCTTCTGCTTTTGTAACATGGGTAGAAACTGTAACTTGGGTACTGTCTGTCTGAGCACTCAAACTGAGGAAACCCATCAAAAGTATCAAAATGAAATATGTTTTTCTCATTGTTATATCTCCTATTAGTTAGTGTTTTATACTATTTTCCATCTTGCTGATGACCTCTATGGCAGAAGAATATACCTTATCCATTGCCTCGCTTTGGTCACCCGGTGCATAACGAGCAAATTCACATTCATTTAGTGTTTCGATAAATTCTTTGATACATTCGGGAGAAACTCCATATTTGGCTAAGTCTTCCTCGATATTATCTTTTGACAGTTTAGAAACCGGAATATTCAGTTTATCACTGATGTAGCCCCAAAGCGCTTTCAGAACTTCATCATAAAATGCTTCTTTCTTGTTTTCTGCTAACAATTTGCCTGCATTCTTCATTCGTTTGGTAGCCACTTTGTTTGCTTTTTTGGTACGTACTTTGGCAACATTAGCATTTTCCATTGCTTTTTTGCGATAAATGATAACAAATGTAATGAAGAGAGCTAATGGAATAATATACCATAGATAGTAAGCAACAGAACCAAAAAAGAAATCACCTTTCTTAGCTAGTTTACTTTCTCCCATTTTAATGTAACGCACATCCTTGCCTAGTACTTTCAGATCTTCTTTATTTGTGAAATCGGCGATTACTTGATCAGCATTTCCTTCTCCTTTTTCTACTTTCAGCGTATAAGGCTCTGTTTTCAGTGTTTTGTACGTTTGTGACTTCAGATCAAAGTAAGAAAACTCTACAGGAGGAATTGTGAAGTTTCCGGCATGTCTGGGAATCGCCAGATATTCAATTACTTTATTACCGGATAATCCCTCACGGGTCAAATTGAACTTATTATCAATCTTCGGATCATAAACCTCGAAATCTTTTGGAAAATCGACTTCGGGTGTGTTAATCAACTTCAGATTTCCTACACCTGAAATAATCAACTTGATGGTAACGGCATCGTTTGTTTTCAGTTCTTGTGTATTGATGGAAGAGCTGATTGTGAACTCACCTACTCCACCTGAGAAATTGGCTGGCTTTCCGGTTGGCAAGTCTTTTACATTGATAACCAATTTGGGAGTTACGATGTTTTTGTTTATCTCTATATAGTTACTTCCACCATTGAAGAAGGCATCGAATGGATCATCCGAAGCTACTCGCTGTGCGACTGTACCCTCAAATGTAATGGAGGGAATTTCTAATTTACCTGATTGCTGTGGAAATAGAATATATTGGCTCCACACAGTAGTATTATAGTTTCTTCCGTTATAGTGTTCTAAAGTGAAGACCTTTTTACCCGGAAGCTCTACTTCTTGCGTATGGAAACCTTTCAAGTCGGGCATACTTCCACGGAGTCCCCTCAAATCTACCAATGTGTAAACCTTGTAAGTCAGCAGAATAGCCTCTTGTTCGTAGACGGTAGTTTTACTGGCTGAAGCAGTAATGAATAAGTCTTTATTGGTTATCTTGCTACTTGCAGCTTGGCTTCGGGAAGAAGATGGATTACCAGCCTGATTTCCTCCAACTCCATTTGCTTGATCAGGTGGAAGTACTTTGATAGTCACCGTATTGGAAGAGAGGGAATGTCCATCGGCAACGATTGTTGCTGCCGGAATGGTATAGGTTCCTTCTTTATCGGCCATCAATATATAGGTATAAGTAACTGAGCTGGTTGAAGTTACATTACCATTAATGATTTGTGTACTGCTTTGTCGAGAAGCTGTTGGACCCATCAACACTTCAAACCCTTTTATACTTGGGACCCGGAAGTCTCTCACCTTCTGTGTGTTTACCGTATAAGTCAATCGGAATTGATCACCGCTTACTACCACATCAGGCGCTACAGCTGTCAGCGTTGGAGTCCCGTCCGCCCATGCTCTCAGCACCGTAGTTATTAATATGAATAAGAGAATTACTTTCCTCATTTTTCTATTTAGTTATTTTAGTCGTCAAAATTAAACAATTACCAGTCTTTATCCAATTTCTTTCCTCGAATTTGCATTTGTTTTTTCACTTTATCCTGCACATTCTTTTCATCTTGCATCACCGCATTCAACAATTGCTGAGCATTTTCTTTGGACATTTCATCCTTATTCTGCTGCTGTTGCTGATTTTGATTCTGTTGTTGATCTTTCTTATCTTGATTTTTCTGATCTTTGTTTTGCTCTTTCTGTTCGTCTTTCTGATCCTGTTTTTGGTCTTTATTCTGATTTTGATTTTGTTGGTTTTGTTGTTGGTCTTTCAGCAATTTCTGTGCTAAAGCAAGATTGTAACGTGTTTCGTTGTCTTTCGGGTTATTGCGTAAAGACTCCTTGTAAGCCTCGATGCATTGTGGATATTGTTTAGAAGCCTGAAGGATAACACCCATATTGTGATAAATCTGGGCTAGTTTATCTTTTTCTTTTTCTACCTTTGAAGCCGATTCAAATTGTTCCATTGCTTCTTTTGCTTTTTGCTGCATCAGAAGCGAATTGCCCAGGTTGAACATAGCATCTGTCGACTTCGGGTTCACTTCCAGTGCTTTGCGATAATCCACCTCTGCTTTGACAAACAAGCTGTCGTTATATAACTTGTTTCCGCTACGCAGATAATCTCTATCCGACTTTTGGGCAAAGGCACTCCCTCCTGCTACAAGCAAGAATAACAGGGTGATATAGGTTTTCTGTAACATAAGCATTTATTTAAATAGTCTCACATTTTTGAAAAGCGGATTCTTTCGTTCCAAAATAAGCATTTCTACAATCAGCAGGATGAGTATCAACCATGCCAATGCTTGGAATTGTTCATCAAATTCGGTATAAACCTGACTCTCCACATCAGCTTTCGACAGTTTGGCTATCTCGTTGTTCAGTATCTTCTCTGCTGAGTTGGAATTATCCACACGGATGTACATTCCATTGCCGGCTTTGGCTATTTCCTGACACATTTGTTCGTTCAAACGAGTTACAATGACGTTTCCATCTTTATCACGGCGATAATCGTTACTGCCTCTTTCCGAAGGAATCGGGGAACCGTCAGGCGAGCCGATACCTAATACAAATACTTGCATACCTTTTTCGGCTGCTTCCTTTGCAGCTTCTACAGCACCGCCTTCGTGGTTTTCACCATCGGTAATGACTATGATGGCACGTCCTACACCTTCCTGTGGAGTGAAGCTTTTCATAGCCAAACGAATAGCTGCTCCAATATCTGTACCCTGTGTAGTTATCAGCGAAGGATTGATAGTCTCCAAGAACATTTTGGCAGATACGTAGTCGCTTGTGATAGGTAATTGTGTGAATGCATCTCCGGCAAATACGATTAAACCTACTTTATCATTGTTGAACGTATCTACTAATCTGGAAATAAGCTTTTTTGCTTTGTCCAAACGACTGGGAGTCACGTCTTCTGCTAACATTGAGTTGGAAATATCCAATGCAATGACTGCTTCTACCCCACTACGTTTTACCGTTTCCATTTTGGAACCAAATTGTGGGCGTGCTAACATTAGGATTACTAATGTGAGTGCAGCAAAAATCAGCCAGAATTTAATGTCGGGGCGATATTTGGAAATAGTCGGCATTAAATGTTTGAGTAATGTCGGATCACCATACTTGCGAATGTTTTGTCGGCGGCGGTAATTAGAATATAAGTACAGCGCTACTACAAAGGGCAATATGATGAGTAAATATAAAAAGTTCGGGTCTGCAAATCGAAACATAACTTCTTGTTTTTAAGGTATTTTCTTTAACACTGAGTTGCGTAATAAAATTTCAAGCAGGATACAGAAGAAAGCAATCCAGGCAAATATTTGGTATTCTTCTTCTCGTTTGCTGAACTCTTTTACATTCAACTTCGTTTTTTCCAGTTTGTCAATTTCCTGATAAACTTCCTTTAATTTAGAATTACTGGTAGCGCGGAAATAGTTTCCATTTGTTGCTCCGGCAATTTCAGTCAAAGTTTTCTCGTCAATTTCCACAGGAGTATTTATATATTGTGTTCCTGCGTATGTTTGCACCGGATAAGGAGCTGTTCCGTTAGTACCCACTCCGATAGTGTAAACTCTGATACCAAATTTCTTGGCAATTTCAGCAGCGGTCATTGGGGAAATATCTCCACGATTGTTGCTACCGTCTGTCAGCAGAATAATCACTTTAGACTTTGCCTTACTGTCTTTCAGTCGGGTTACCGCATTAGCGATACCCATGCCGATGGCGGTACCATCTTCTATCAGTCCACGTTGGGCAATGTCACCCTTAATGCCATTAAAAAGATTCAGTAACACACCATGGTCTACTGTCAACGGACATTGGGTGAAACTTTCACCGGCAAAGATGGTCAGACCGATATTGTCGTTCGGCCGACCGTTGATGAACTCAGATGCCACTTGCTTGGCAGCCTCCAATCGATTAGGTTTCAAATCTTCGGCCAGCATACTGGTGGAAACGTCTACCGCCAGCATGATGTCGATACCTTCTATTTCGGTATTCTGCCAGTTGTCAGTGGTCTGCGGACGCGCCAAAATGAGAATTACCATGACGATGGCCACCGTTCGGAGCACAAACGGGGCATGCAGCAGGTAGATTTTCCAGCTTCGGGATACCTTCATATACATGCGGGTGGTAGAGACCTGAAGTGTGGGCTCAGTCTTTTGCCTCCTCATCACATACCATATTATATAAGGTATGAGCAATACCAGCAGAAATAGATATTCAATATTTGCAAAAATCATTGTTTCTAGTATTTATGAGTTAAAACCAAAGATTGTATATGCCGCGAAGCACTTGGTAGAGAATCACTGCGATAGCAATGACAATCACTCCTATGCTACCCAACAAAATAATCCTTCCTTGCTTTGAACGCTTTTCTTCTACGGTGATTTCCGTAGGTTCAGGCTTGGCATTCGGATCCGCTTCCACCTTGGTGTTATTAATAAATTCTACTGCATTGACCAAGTTCATATCGTTCTCATTCATCAGCGGTGAATGCTTGGCAAATTTCACAAGATCGGCAGTTTGGAACAGAAACATCAAATCTTTAATAGATTCTTTGTCGCTGATATCCTGTAACTTATCAATAATTTCAGAAGAAGTCATCTCCATTGCATTAAATCCGAAACGTTCTGCCATATAATTGCGAAGTACATCGGTCAGTTCGGTATAATACTCCTTCGGGTCGGTGTTGCGCAACGTTTTGTCACCCTTGATGCGCTCTATTTCCTGCAAGGCTTGTTGGTGGGGCGGTAATTTCGGTTCCACCTTAATCTTCTTGATAATAGGCTTGTTATCTTTATATCTTATATATAAATAATAACTCAATCCTGCCAATGCCAACATCAGTAGCGTGAGCCATACGATAGCAGAGACATCTTCCCAGGTAATAGGAACTTCGCGTACTGTTTTCGGTCCGAAGAATTGTTCCGGATGAAGCGTATCCACCGGGATGGAATAAACCTTCAATGCCAATGCCTTTGAACGGTAAGCCTGATTGTTAACCAATATTTCGAGAGGTGGAAGATAATAAAGTGCTGAATCGAAAGAAGTAATCGTATACTCTTGTTTGATGAGCATCCGCCGTCCATCGTTTAGCATTTGGGTGTCAGGCTTGGCGATATCAAGAATCTCCACTCCCCTTACGATAGTATCGCGCAAAGCTGGGAGTGTCAATTTTTGATTGGCATCCATACTGACTTCCAACTTTATTTTGGCCTGCTCGCCGATAAGAAGTTGCAGGGAGTCGATGCTTGCATCCACTGTAACCTGTTGCGCTTTTGCCTGATGTGCTGTCAGCAGTATCGTAGCACAAGCCAATATTTTCAAGAACTTTTTGCTAGTATGTATTATCTTCATGTTCATTAGTTTCGTTTAGCAAATAAGTTAAGCAACGCTTTTACATAATCCTGATCGGTGCGGATAGACACAGAGTCTACATTACTTTTCGTAAAGGTTTCGTTCAGCATGCCCTGACGTTGCAGCCACCATTCGTTGTGCGCGCGTCGTAAGGCACGTGATGAGGTGTCAATCCACTGTTCGTGACCTGTTTCGGCATCGCGCACCTTCATCAGCCCCACATTGGGGAGATCAGTGATACGGCGGTCGTACACCTGAATGGCAACAATGTCATGCTTGCGGTTGGCAATGGTCAATGCATTGCGGAAATCTTTTTCATCGATAAAGTCGCTCAGCATAAAGGCGGTGCAACGCTTTTTTATCACGTTGGTGAGATATTCCACTGCCATTTGAATGTCTGTACGCTTACTTTCGGGCTTGAAGTCAAGCAGTTCGCGGATAATATACAAGATATGTTTACGTCCTTTTTTGGGCGGAATGAATTTTTCAATCCGGTCCGAAAAGAAAATGACACCGATTTTATCGTTGTTTTGAATGGCGGAGAATGCAAGTGTGGAGGCAATCTCGGTCACCATATCCTTCTTCATCTGTTTCACCGTACCGAAATCCAAGCTGTTTGAGACATCAATCAAAAGCATAACCGTCAGTTCGCGTTCTTCTTCAAACACCTTTACAAAGGGTTTGTTGTAACGTGCGGTTACGTTCCAGTCTATATCTCGTACATCGTCACCATATTGATACTCACGTACTTCCGAAAACGACATTCCTTTGCCTTTGAAGGCTGAATGATACTGCCCGGCAAAGATGTTGTTTGAAAGGCCGCGTGTCTTGATTTCAATTTGGCGAACCCGTTTTAATAAATCACTTGTTTCCATACTGTTTCGTACTAAATTTATACTACTTATGCATCAGCGGGAGCGTATAAAGACTCTCGCCATTGGTGGATGGGGACGGTTAACGGCTGCACTATACAGATAGATTACGCCATATAGCCCGTACGGAAGTACCATAAGACGTGATTGAACTTCATCCACATTTCGTTTTCCCGACAGAAAAATTCGGGCAGAGGTGTTGCTTAAGGCACTTCTACCTTGTTCAGAATCTTACTGATAATTTCGTCAGAAGTCATGTTGCTGGCTTCCGCCTCATAAGTCAGACCAATGCGGTGGCGGAGTACATCATGCGCAACGGCACGCACATCTTCGGGAATCACGTAACCACGGCGCTTGATGAATGCATAGCTGCGTGCAGCCAAAGCCAAGTTGATGGAAGCACGTGGTGAACCACCGAAACCAATCATGTCTTTCAGTTCCTTCAAATCATATTTTTCAGGATAGCGGGTTGCGAATACGATATCGGCAATGTATTGCTCAATCTTTTCGTCCAAGTATACTTTCCGAACGACTTTGCGGGCTTCCATAATATCTTCCGACTTCAAAATAGGACGAACTTCAATCTTTTCACCGCTGATGTTTTGACGGATAATTTTCTTTTCTTCTTCCAATTTTGGATAGTCGATAATGACTTTCAGCATAAAACGGTCTACTTGCGCTTCGGGCAATGGATAAGTACCTTCTTGCTCAATCGGATTTTGGGTAGCCATTACTAAAAATGGTTCGGGCAACAGAAATGTTTCTTTGCTCAGTGTAACCTGACGTTCCTGCATGGCTTCCAGCAAAGCACTCTGTACCTTGGCCGGAGCACGGTTGATTTCATCGGCCAATACGAAATTGGCGAAAATCGGTCCTTTCTTAGCGATGAATTTCTCATCTTTCTGACTATAAATCATGGTACCGATAACGTCGGCTGGAAGTAAGTCCGGAGTAAACTGGATTCGGCTGTACTTGGCATCTATCAATGATGCAAGAGTCTTGATTGCTAATGTTTTTGCCAATCCCGGAACACCCTCTAACAGAATGTGACCATCGGACAACAAACCGATAAGTAAAGATTCTACCAAATGTTTTTGACCTACGATGACCTGATCCATACCGGTCATCAAATTGGTTACAAACGCACTTTGTCTTTCAATTTGTTCGTTTAGTGCACGAATATCAATTGCTTCAGCCATAATTTTGTTATTTAGTTATTTCTTTTTTAATCAGTATAACGGCCTTGTGACGGCCTTGTTCAATTAATGCAGCCAAAATTACGGTAATTAATTAACTGAGGCAACTATTTTTTATTAAAAAAGTGAAGCGTATCTCTACTTTTAAAGGATATTGGGCTAAAGAATTTTAAAATGAAAATTAGCGGTGGTTTATTGCTTCTTCGGAGCTAGTTCCGGGATACGCAATGTTGTTCCAATGGGAACTCTGTCAGCATCTTTGATTACGTTTTTGTTATGCCTTACAATATATGGCCACAATTTCTTTGTTCCATAAAATTTCAATGCTAATTTTATGAGACTTTCTCCTTCTTGAAGAGTATAGTTGACCTTAGTGCCTACAATATCATATTCCACGGTATCGGCCAATGTTACTTTGGCTATCTCTTGATTGGCAGCTGACTGTACGGAGGGGCTTTTCGGTTTTGTCGGTTGCTTTTGCAAAGGAGTTTCCGCCGGTTGTGATTGAATTGGCTCTCTTGTCTGCAAATTACTTCCCGAAACGGTATCCTGTTGCTGTAGAGTAACAGAATCGTTTGGCATTTCTTTCACAGTGGAAGTTGCGGCTGGAATAGATTGTCTTATCGGTTGCTTACTCGACGATGATTGCATGAACCAATAAATACCACCGGCAATGCAAAGAACAAGAATAATTGCAATAATGATTCCCCATAGATTTTTTTTCTGTTCCTTTTGCAACAGTCCTTCGGGAACTGCCAATGGACTTTCAGAAGCTGTCATCGACTGTGGTTTAGAAGTACGACCTTCGATTGTTTCTGAAATAGTTTTTTCTTCTCGTACTGCTTTTATTGCAGCTTCTGCAATGGTAGCAGGTCTTTCCTCCGAAGTATTTTCTGCTACTTTCGAAGCCTTTTCTGTCAAGTGGTCTTCTTTTATCGATTGTTGCTCTTCCACCGTTTCAATTATTTCATCAGCCGCTATTATTTTTGGGGGGGCGGAAATATTGGTTATCGGTTTAATGTCAGCTTCATAAGTGGGTGTGCTGGTGATAGTATTGGTGTCGTCTTCTTTTAGGATTTCAGGTGTGGAGGAGATGATTTCTTCCGTATTTTCTTCTTTATCGTCTTCTCCCTCCATTTCTATTTTCGTATCTTCTAATTGGGTATTCTCATTCAGGATAACCGTTTCGAAATGTGCGAACGGTTTATTAATCAAATCCTTCATGGTAGTATCGGGAGTAAACGATATTTTATTATGTCCCTGTATTTGAAAGCGCTCTCCTGTATTTACATTAACGCTTTCACGACTTTCTACTTCTGTTAGTTTAAAAGTTCCTAACCCCTTGACTTTTACATACTTTTCAGAAGCCAATGCTTCTTCGATAAGGTCAAAAATTCCTTTAACAAAGGCTTCGGCATCTTTTTTGTTCATGCCATGTTTCTCTGCCAAAAGTTCGATAATATCTTGTATGGTTATTTTGTCACTCATAGTATGTCAATTGTATGTCTTAAGGGGGTATTTATTTAAACTTTTCTTTTAATATCGCACTCGGTTTATATGTCAATACCAATTTAGGAGGTATCAACATACGTTGTTGCGTAGCAGGATTAATAGAAATGCGTTCTAACTTCTTTCTTACCTCGAAAGTACCAAATCCCTGAATTGCAACTGTATTTCCGTCTTGCAACTGTTGGGTCATGATGCTTATCACTGAGGATACCAATTGAGTTGTATCTTTGTTGGTATATACAAATCTACGCGAAAGTTCGGATATAAATTCTTTATTATTCAAGGCTTTAGCTTATTAAATTTGCTGCTATATTAGCAAAAAAACAAACATTTTCCAAATTTTTGGAAGAAATTACTTATAAAATACTACCATATAGGTCAAAATCATCAGCGTCTGTTATTCGGACGTTATAGAATTCGCCTGTATTCAAATGTTTTCCATCCATTTTAATTAAAACTTCAGGATCTACTTCAGGAGAATCAAACTGGGTGCGACCTACGTAATACTCTCCTTCCCGGCGGTCAATGATTACCTTAAACTCTTTTCCTATTTTTGCAGCACTCAGTTCGCCGGCAATTTCTTGTTGAATAGCCATTAACTCGTCCAGCCGTTGTTGCTTCACCTTATGGGGAATAGAATCCACATATTCTTGAGCAGCGTATGTGCCTTCTTCTTCTGAATATGCAAAAGCTCCCATACGGTCGAATCGTACTTTTCTGACGAATTCCTTCAATTCTTCAAAGTCTTCCTCACTTTCTCCCGGATGCCCTACCATTAATGTGGTACGTAAGTGGATACCCGGCACTTCTTTACGGAATTTCTCGATTAAATCGTATGTTTCTGCTTTTGTTACATGACGGCGCATTTTGCTTAACATATTATCGCTAATGTGCTGCAGAGCAATGTCCATGTATTTGCAAACATTATCATGTTCACGCATCACCTTAAACAGCTCTTCGGGAAAGTGTGCCGGATAAGCATAGTGTAAACGAATCCATTCCACACCCGGAACGTTAGCTATTCTTTCGATGAGTTCGGGTAGTTTTTGACTTTTATATAAATCTACACCATAATAGGTTAATTCTTGTGCTATAATCTGAAATTCCTTCACGCCTTCAGAAACAAGTAATTTTACTTCATCGATGATTTCTTCCATTGGGCGTGAGATATGTCGACCTGTAATAATGGGAATAGCGCAATAAGAACATTTCCTATCACAACCTTCCGATATCTTCAAATAAGCATAATGATGCGGAGTGGTCAACGTGCGCTCAATGGCAAACTCCGATTTATAGGCTTTGCCTAAGTCAGCCAGTAGCTCATTCCAATTGAACTTACCATAAAACTTGTCTACTTGAGGAATTTCCAATGCCAGCTCTTTCAAATATCTTTCAGATAGACATCCCATTACATATAGTTTTTTCAACCTCTTTTCCTCTTTAGCCTGGCAGAATTCCAATATCATATTGATGGATTCTTCTTTGGCATCTCCGATGAAACCGCACGTATTGATAACTGCAATTTCTCCTTGAGGATTTTCGGCGTCATGAGTCACTTTGTAACCGTTTGCTTCCAGCTGACGCATCAGTTTTTCTGAGTCTACCAGATTTTTGGAACACCCTAGGGTGATAATATCTATTGTATTACGTTTCATTTATTTTTCTGTCTCTCCAAATAGTGAGTCTACAAATTCTTTTTTGCGGAATACTTGCATATCTTCGATACCCTCTCCCAATCCGATGTATTTTACAGGAATCTTAAATTGATCTGAAATGCCGATGACTACGCCACCTTTTGCCGTTCCGTCAAGTTTAGTGATAGCCATAGAGGTAACTTCGGTTGCAAGGGTAAACTGTTTGGCTTGTTCAAAAGCATTTTGTCCTGTAGAACCATCCAATACCAGCAATACCTCATGGGGAGCATCAGGAATCACCTTTTTCATTACATTCTTGATTTTAGTTAACTCATTCATTAAATTAACTTTATTATGTAGACGACCGGCAGTATCAATGATGACAACATCTGCATTATTGGCAACAGCCGAACTCAGTGTATCAAAAGCGACAGAAGCAGGGTCTGACCCCATTTTCTGTTTGATGACGGGCACTCCAACACGTGTACCCCAAATATCTAACTGCTCTACGGCAGCAGCGCGGAATGTATCAGCAGCTCCAAGATAAACAGATTTATTTGCTTTCTTAAATTGGTAGGCTAATTTTCCAATAGTAGTCGTTTTACCGACTCCATTTACACCTACTACCATTATGACATAAGGTTTTTTACCTGCCGGAACCGTAAATTCTTCTGAATCAACTGTGTTATTTTCAGTCAACAGGGCTGCGATTTCTTCACGAAGGATGTTGTTCAATTCTTGCGTATTGACATATTTATCCTTTGCCACTCTGTCTTCTATACGCTTGATGATATTCAGAGTAGTTTCCACACCTACATCGGAAGTAATGAGTACTTCTTCCAGATTATCCAATACTTCATCGTCTACTTTTGATTTACCGGCCACGGCGCGGGCTATCTTACTAAATACACTTTCTTTGGTTTTGGACAATCCTTTGTCTAAAGTTTCCTTCTTTTCTTTCGAGAAAAAATTAAAAAATCCCATATTGGAGTTTGATTTATCTGTTTATGCTACAAAGATATAACTAATCTCTTACACGGACAAAAAAAAGTGTCAGAATGATTGGTTATAATGTGTGATAATGATAACGTTTATGCATAAAAAAAGTTCCTTTCATGTTGTGTGAAAGGAACTTTTTGCCAGTCGGGATGACTGAATTATTTTTTGAAAAAGTCTTGAACTTTTTCGTTAGGTACCATTTGTTCATCGAAGATGTATGCTCCGGTTTTCGGAGATTTTACCATCTTGATAACCTTAGTGTAAGAACGTCCTTCTTTACCTGTCTGAAGGGTTGCGACTGTTTTCTTTGCCATGGTCTGTTATTATTTAATTTCTTTATGAACTGTTACTCTTTTCAAAATCGGATTGTACTTCTTCAATTCCAATCTTTCAGTGGTATTTTTTCTATTCTTAGTTGTAATATAACGAGAAGTTCCCGGCATACCACTATCCTTCATTTCTGTGCATTCAAGGATTACCTGTACTCTATTACCTTTAGCCTTCTTTGCCATAGTCTATCTCTCCTTTTTAATTAACCAATAATTTTGATGCTTTTCCAATCACAATAGCCTTTGGTTACCGCTTCATTCAGCGCCGCATCCAGGCCTTTTTTATTAATCACACGTAAGCCGTTAGCACAAATATTCAGGCTAATCCAGCAATCTTGTTCTACATAGTAGAATTTCTTAGTAAACAAGTTCACATCAAAAGTTCTTTTGGTTCTTCTCTTAGAGTGTGAAACATTGTTGCCAATCATGGCTTTCTTTCCGGTAATTTGACAAATCTTCGACATTGCTATCTTATTTTTATAGTTTTTTTCAATACTTATTTCAAACGGAGTGCAAAATAAGCACTTTTATTTGTATAAAACAAGGATTTTAGCAAATAATTCTGCTTTTATTGCTCATTTTCTTCGTTTTGGAACAAATTTCGAAGTAATCGCAGTGCATTTTGAGTAGCATTGGCTATATTTTTATTTCTTCCTTCGTCTCCTTCTATTTTAAGTGTAATCACTTTGTCTTTACATCCGGCAGCAATCCAAATGGTGCCAACCGGCTTGTCGGGAGTGCCTCCTGTTGGGCCGGCAATACCTGAAGTGGCAATTGCGCAGTCGGAATTCATCGATTTCATCGCGCCTTTTACCATTTCGATAACGGTTTCTTCGCTTACTGCTCCGTAAGTCTCCAATGTTTCATGGCTCACACCTAATAAATTCTCTTTTACTTCGTTGGAATAGGCAATAATTCCACCTTTGAAGAAGTGTGATGTTCCGGCTACGGCTGTAATTGCGGCTGCCACATTTCCTGCCGTGCAGCTCTCGGCGGTAGCAAGTGTCAGGTTCTCTTTCCAAAACAACTCGCTGATCTCTTTGCTTAAAAATTTACCTTCTACTGACATTTCGATTTCTTTTAAAATAAATACTAAATTGTTACCCGTGAATATGCGGGTTTGTCAATGGTGCAAAAATCTTTGTCCAAATACTTATAATAACCGGTAATGGCAATCATTGCTGCATTGTCGGTTGTGTAACTGAATTTCGGAATATATATGTTCCATCCATATTTGGCGGCATGTTCATGGAATGAATTGCGCAAACCGTTGTTGGCTGATACTCCTCCGGCTACAGCTATTTCGTTTATCTTGAGCGCTTTGGCTACTTTTCTCAGTTTATCCATCAGAATATCTACAATAGTTGCCTCCAGTGAAGCAGCCAAATCATTTTTATGATGCTCAATAAAGTTAGGATCTTCTTTCAGCCAGTCACGTAAAGAGTAGAGAAAAGAGGTCTTCAGTCCACTGAAACTGTAATTGTAATCAGGAATATGAGGCTTACTGAATGTAAATGCCTTCGGATTTCCTTGGCGGGCCAGTTTATCAATGATGGGCCCCCCGGGATAGCCTAATCCCATTACCTTAGAACATTTGTCAATGGCTTCTCCGGCAGCATCGTCAATGGTTTGACCCAAAACTTCCATGTCATTATAGGCTTTTACCAAAATAATTTGTGAATTGCCACCCGATACCAGAAGACATAAAAATGGAAACTTAGGTTGATTTGTATCTTCTTCTGTTTCTTTAATGAAATGAGCTAACACATGAGCTTGCAGATGATTAACGTCAATCATGGGAATATTTAAAGAGCGAGCAAACCCTTTGGCAAAAGAGACACCTACCAATAAAGATCCCATTAATCCAGGCCCGCGCGTAAAAGCTACTGCACTCAATTCTTCTTTAGTAACTCCTGCCCTTTTCAAGGCTTCATGTACTACAGGTACAATATTTTGCTGATGTGCTCTTGATGCCAATTCCGGCACGACACCTCCATATGCTTCATGAACAGCTTGGCTGGACACTACATTCGACAACAAGACGCCATTTCTGATTACAGCAGCAGAAGTGTCGTCGCAAGAAGATTCTATACCTAATATAATTGTATCCATAATCTATACCTTATTATATATATTAATGTGTAAGGATTTCAAGTCCGTTTTCCGTCATAAGAAATGTATGTTCCCATTGTGCAGAAGGAAGTTCGTCTTCCGTAACTACTGTCCATCCATCTTCTTCATCTATAAATACTTCCCAAGTCCCGGCATTAATCATAGGTTCGATAGTAAAGACCATGCCCGGTACTAATAACATGCCTGTCCCCTTTTTCCCAAAGTGCTCTACGTCAGGCTCTTCGTGGAATTCCACTCCTACACCATGTCCGCAGAGGTCACGCACAACAGAAAAGCCATTTTTTTTGGCATGTTTCTCTATCGCATGACCTATATCGCCTATAAATCCAAAAGGTTTGGCTGCTTCCATGCCGATTTCCAAGCACTCTCTGGCCACTTGCACTAATTTTTCTTTTTTAGGAGTAGTCTTTCCAATAATAAACATACGTGAGGCATCGGCATAATAACCATCCAAAATAGTGGTGCAGTCCACATTTATAATATCCCCTTCTTCCAAAATATCAAATTCATTAGGAATGCCATGACATACCACTTCATTAATAGAGGTGCAACAGCTTTTGGGAAAACCTTCATAACCTAATGTAGCGGGAATACCACCGTGCGATATGGTGTAATCATACACCAACTTATCAATTTCGAGAGTGCTCATACCGGCATGAATTTCTTTTTCTACTAAATCTAGAACTCCGGTATTAATGATTCCGCTTCGGCGTATGCCTTCTATTTGCTCAGGCGTTTTGATCAGTTCTCTTGTGGGAACCAAATGTCCTCTATCCTGATAATAAAGAACCTTTCTATCTAAATCTGTGATTTCCATTCCTTTAGGAACTCTCCAGTTTATTTTATTCCTTTTCATTTATTTTGTTTATAATCTGGTAAACGCTTGTTATTGACTGACAAAGATAATATTTATTTGTTTATTATATAACAGTCTATGAGATAAAAGTTTAATTCGCTTTGAAAAGATATGTGGAGATGGGGCCATCTGAATAAGAAAAAAGGCGTATGCCTAGCATTCCACCACCCGATACACATTCCCCTTGGCGGTATGCACCCGCTCGCCCAACTGGGGTAGAATGCGGCTCAGGCTGTATGCCGTCATACCCCTCATGGCCGAGGGATGGGCGGACTTCATCCGCTCGAACAACTGGGTGGCGGAAAGGGTCAGCACCTCCTGAGGATGGTCCTCTTCCGTGGCAAAGCGGAAGCAGAGGCGGAACACCTCCTCTTCGGGTACATGCTTGTAGAACAGGGCGTTATGACGCTGTATGGTTTGTTCCTCTTCCTTGTTAAACCAGCTTCGTTCGCCGGACAGAAGCTCCGCCTTGAGTTGGGCGTACAGTTGCTCATGCTCTACGGAGGTGGTGCAGTCTATGGCGTGCTCCAGACTGACACAGAGGAAACGGCGCGAACCGGTACGGTCCACCAACAAATCTTCCCGGTTGCTGGTGCCGATGAACGAGGCGATACGGGGAAGTGTCGAAGCACTGCGTTTGTAGGCCTTGCGGATATTCAGTGCGGAAGCCTGCATCAAGTTCTTTAGAAGGGGCATTTTGGATGCACCCAACTTGTCGAATTCATCCAGGTTGATCAGGCCATAGGCGGCTAACCTGGCTTCGGCGGATGCCGGGGAGCCGAGGTCGTAACTCTCTGTATAGTAGGCTTTCAGCGCATCGGGCATCAACAGGCGGCAGAACGTGCTTTTCCCCAGTCCCTGACGACTGCTCACCAGTAGGGGTGCCACGCTGTTGGCGCGGTTGGTATCCGGCCGGAACTGCATCCATTGGGCGGAGAGTCCCAGCATCCAGCGGTGGAAACCGTTTACCCATACCGGATCATCGGACACCCTGCGGGCGAGTGCCGACACCCGGTCAGTGCCGTCCCATTCGGGAAGCCGCTCAAAGTAGGCGGTAAAGGGATGGTATTCGCTGATGCGGCGCGAGCGCACAAAGCGTTGGATGTCTCTGTCCCAGCAGTCTATGCCTGTTTCGATGGCTTCCATGCTGAGCGAATTCATCCATCGTTCGTCCACTTTGGCGTAACGCAGGTGGGCATCGGGGAGGTTGTTTTCTATGTTTGTTATGTTTGCCACGTCTGCTACTTCGGTTTCCTCGGTCAGTACGTTGAAGCGGAAACGGTAGCGGGAGGTGAGGAAAGCGGTCACTTCCTGCATCAGGGAGGATGATTTCGCTTTCTTGACTTCCTCTTTCGAGGAGATTCTAATCCGGCTTCTTTTTCAATATCTTTCGAGTGTGCGATATTCATAACCTTTCGAGCACTTCCCGATTGTGCGGCTTCCTCCTCCGTTTTTTCAATTAAGACTGCCGGGCATCCGGGAGCTTCGTTCCTGCTTTCCGGCAAATTGCCCTTGCCGTTTTCAGCCGGAAGAACCTGTGACTTGCTCACTTCCTTCACTCCGTCTTCATCGGACACAATGTAATGGTAAGTGCCCGCCAGCGCATTCCCGTCGGTACGCGAAGTCCAGTCCAGCACCAGAGCCACCCGGCCTTCGCGGATATCCACTGCCAGATGCACACCGGGGATGGTCCGACAAAGCGGCATCAGTCCGTTGAGGGCGGATACGAGGTCACGGCGTGGCGTTCCGTCGGAGGGAACAGGGCCGGACAGGAATTTGCTTCCGAAGAAGACTGTTTTGAGAGTGGCGAATACATTCATAAGCACTTTTTTTAGATTTGACGAACTACAAATATACAACATAAAAAAGCCTTTGTCAAGAGGGAAGACAAACTAATCCAATCCCGGCTCAGAATATGACGGAGCCTGACACAATGACATATATACGTATAGGCTCATGCATACGTACGTGTAGCCCGATGCGTATATACGTGTGGGCTTATGCCACCGTATGTATTGACCGATGCGTGCCTACGTACACATTTAAAAATATACAGCTCACGCTGAGTGCTGCAAAAAGACCTTGATGTTTTTAAAAAAGGTCGTTGTGTTTTCAAAAAACTTCAGCACCTTTTTAAAAAAGCTCGGTATCTTTTTCATGTAGGGGTAGATAGAATCATCCCCTCACTAAGCCGGTCATCCCTTCTTTTCCGACCATCTTTGTTCCCGTTCATCCTTACATTTTAATTAAAGCGTCCAGATAATCAATCGGTTAAGAATGACAGAACATCCCCTCATCCTCGTTTCAGCGGCGTTTGCCAAGTTTCTCCAAATCAGCCTTCAGCATTTGCGCTATCAAAAAAAGTCTTACAGATGAAAGGAGGCTGAAAAGACAACACGGGATGTCCATTCATTATCGGAATCCCCACCAACATGATGTTTCAGCAGCTAATGAAAGGAAGAACGGAATTTTCGGACAGCTCCCTGATTAGGGATTAATCCGAAAATCCTGTGGGTGATCCGTGTAGATTATCCAAACAACATTATTTTTGCATTTAAATTAAACAAACCAATCCAATGAATCCCAATCGTAGTCTGCATAAGTTACTTCGGATAATCTTCTCTGAAGTTTTAATGGAATATTTCGACATATCCGGTTGGCATGACGATTCTTCAAAAATCGAAGTTTGGCTTGATGAGAAGAATTATATGGAACGTTTTGATTACAAGAGCGGTACTGTCATTTCCAGTGGTTTTATAGATGAAAAAGTAATTTAGGACTTTCCTCTGCGTGGCAAACCTGTCTATCTTTATGTTGTTTCCAATTACGATATCCGCTGAGCCCAAGTTTTCAAACCGAACCTTCGGCTCAGTTGTAATTCTTGGGGGATTAACATTTGTTAATTTCCCTTTATGCATA